>Ga0247611_10001209_pt1 | contig 46887 bp, 55 predicted proteins | sample 177DNAGHGhighgp2_FD_192422 | JGI IMG/M metagenome (GOLD analysis project Ga0247611, IMG submission 192422) | Sheep rumen microbial communities from Palmerston North, Manawatu-Wanganui, New Zealand - 1770 DNA GHGhigh gp2 | ecosystem: Host-associated > Mammals > Digestive system > Stomach > Rumen... | reverse complement strand
AAAAAAGTCTGCTCGAAACTTTCGAACAGACTTTTCATATAGTTGACCATCTAAATTATTCTGCTTTTTCCTCTTCTGCTACGGGAGCTTCAACAGCTGCCTCTTCAGTCTTAGGAGCAGAAGACTTACGGCTACGACGAGTTTTCTTAGCAGCCTTCGGTGCCTTTGCCATGTTCTCATCAAAGTCTACGAGTTCGATGAAAGCAATGGGAGCAGCATCACCTCTGCGGAAACCGAGCTTAATCACACGGGTATAGCCTCCGGGACGATCGGCGATCTTCGGAGCGACAACGCCAAACAATTCCTTGATGGCTTCCTTGTTCTGTAAATAGCTGAATACAACACGACGTGAATGAGTTGAATCATCCTTACACTTTGTGATAAGGGGCTCAACATAGGTCTTGAGTGCCTTTGCCTTGGCAAGGGTCGTAGTGATTCTTTTGTGCATGATCAGCGAAATGGCCATGTTGGCAAGCATGGCACGGCGATGATCTGCAGTACGGCCCAGATGGTTAAATTTTTTATTATGTCTCATTTTCTGTTACTCTTTATCAAGTTTATACTTTGAAATATCAGTTCCAAACGTAAGATTCAGACTCTCGAGCAAATCATCAAGCTCTGAAAGCGATTTCTTTCCGAAGTTGCGGAACTTGAGGAGGTCGGTCTTGTTATACTGCACGAGATCACCAAGTGTATCAACATCAGCAGCCTTCAGACAGTTGAGGGCACGAACACTCAGGTTCATGTCTACAAGCTTGGTCTTCAGCAACTGACGCATGTGCAGAATCTCTTCATCAAACTCCTGGTTGTTGTCCTGATCAGGATTCTCAAGAGTAATCTTCTCATCAGAGAACAACATGAAGTGATAGATAAGAATCTTTGCAGCCTCTTTCAGTGCATCCTTCGGATGGATGGAACCATCCGTTGTGACTTCAACGACGAGCTTATCGTAGTCGGTCTTCTGCTCAACACGATATGGCTCAACTGAATACTTCACATTACGGATTGGGGTGTAGATAGAATCGATTGGAATTACGTTGACATCTGTGCAGAATTCACGGTTCTCATCAGCGGGGACATAGCCACGTCCCTTGTTGAGTGTGAGATCAATCTGCATGGTAGCCTTAGCATCTAAATGACAAATCACCAAATCGGGGTTTAACACTTCAAATCCAGTCAGATACTTACCTATATCACCAGCTTTGAATTCGGTGGAATTCTCTACGGTGATACTAACTTTCTCATTCTCGAATTCTTCTACTACTTGTTTGAATCGAACTTGTTTGAGATTCAAAATAATGTTGGTAACATCTTCCATTACACCAGGTACAGAGGAAAACTCATGCTCCACACCGGAAATCTTGATGGTGTTGATTGCATAGCCCTCAAGTGATGAAAGAAGAATGCGGCGAAGAGCGTTACCGATAGTAACACCGAAGCCTGGCTCTAACGGACGGAATTCGAACTTGCCGAAGTGGTCGTTAGCTTCCAACATTACAACTTTATCAGGTTTTTGAAATGCTAATATCGCCATTAATTTATGATTTATTATTTAGAGTACAACTCAACGATTAACTGCTCCTTAATATTCTCAGGGATATCGGCACGCTCCGGCTTGTGGAGGAACTTACCGCTCTTAGAATTATCATCCCACTCGATCCATGGATACTTGCTATGATTGAAACCTGCCAGTGCAGCATCGATAACCTCAAGAGACTTTGACTTCTCACGAACGCCAACAATCATTCCGGGTTTAACTGAGAAAGAAGGAATGTTCACTACCTTACCGTCAACGACGATATGCTTGTGACCAACCAACTGACGAGCTGCTGCACGTGTGGGAGCAATACCGAGACGGAACACTACGTTGTCGAGACGACTCTCAAGATTCTGAAGCAGAACCTCACCAGTAATTCCTTCAGCCTTTGCTGCCTTTTCAAACATATTACGGAACTGACGCTCTAGTACTCCGTAAGTGTATTTAGCCTTTTGCTTCTCTGCCAACATGACACCATACTCAGAAGTCTTGCGACGACGGTTATTGCCATGCTGTCCAGGAGGGAAGTTTCTCTTGGACAAAACTTTGTCTGCGCCGAAGATGGGTTCTCCAAAACGGCGAGCAATCTTAGATTTCGGACCTATATACTTTGCCATATACTTAATTAAATAATTCTTTAAACTTTACGACGCTTCGGAGGACGGCAGCCATTGTGTGGCAGCGGAGTAACGTCAACGATTTCAATCACTTCAATACCTGCACCATGTACGGCACGGATGGCAGACTCACGTCCATTACCCGGACCTTTAACGTATGCCTTCACCTTACGAAGACCAAGATCAAAAGCTACCTTTGCACAATCCTCACCAGCCATCTGGGCTGCATAAGGAGTGTTCTTCTTTGAGCCGCGGAAACCCATCTTACCAGCTGAAGACCAAGAAATAGCCTGACCTTCGCTGTTTGTCAAGGTAACAATGATATTATTAAATGAACTGTGTACGTGAAGCTGACCGATAGCGTCAACACGTACGTTTCTTTTTTTAGATGTTGCTTGTTTCTTTGCCATAATCTTTGTTAGCTTAGTGTTCAGAGCACAGTGTCAGAGTGAATAAAAGAACTCACGACACACCACTCTCAACTAAATTTTACTTAGTAGCTTTCTTCTTATTAGCAACAGTCTTCTTCTTTCCCTTACGGGTACGAGCATTGTTCTTAGTACTTTGACCACGAACCGGAAGACCGTGACGATGACGCACTCCACGATAGCAACCAATATCCATCAGTCGCTTGATATTCATCTGGATCTCACTGCGGAGATCACCTTCAACTTTGAATTCAGCACCGATAATTTCACGGATCTTAGCTGCCTGATCATCGCTCCATTCGTTGACCTTCAGGTCGCGGCTGACGCCGGCTTTATCCAATATCTTTGCTGAACTACTTCGACCTATACCATAGATATAAGTCAATGCGATTTCGCCACGCTTATTCTGGGGCAAATCTACTCCAACAATTCTTATTGCCATTGATAATTAATTAAAAAAATTATAAGATAAAAGTTTCAAATTTTGCAAAAAGCATGCAAAGGTAAGAAAAAACAATGGATTTTCCTTACCTTGTTATGCTTATTTAACATTAGCCCTGACGCAATTTGTACTTAGGGTTCTTTTTGTTGATAACGAACAGACGACCTTTACGACGTACAATCTTACAATCATCGTTACGCTTCTTAATTGATGCTCTAGTCTTCATATCTTTATTTATTATTTATATCTGAACACGATTCTGCCTTTTGTCAGGTCATAAGGGCTCATCTCTACCTTCACTTTATCACCAGGAAGGATCTTGATGTAATGCATTCTCATCTTACCTGAGATATGTGCAATAATCTGAACCCCGTTTTCAAGTTCTACTCGGAACATTGCATTTGAGAGACTCTCAACAATCGTCCCATCCTGTTCAATAGCGGATTGTTTTGCCATAAATTATAATTCTACTTGATACTGTTCTACTTCTTCAAACGAAGATAAAATCTCAGCTTTTCCTCTGCGGATGGCAATGGTGTGCTCGAAATGAGCAGCAGGCTTGCCATCGCGGGTCTTTACTGTCCAGCGATCATCCATCAGCCAGATGTCTCGCTTTCCCATCGTAATCATTGGTTCAATAGCGATACACATGCCTGCCTTAAGAAATGCACCGTTTCCACGACGACCATAATTTGGTACCTGAGGATCTTCATGCATCTCACGGCCAATACCATGACCGGTCAGTTCACGCACCACACCATATCCCTGTGCCTCACAATAGTTCTGGACCGTATAGCCGATATCTCCCACGTGCTTTCCTGCAACTGCTTGTTCTATGCCCAGATATAAAGACTCCTTTGTTGTCTTCAACAGCTGACGGATTTCGTCTGACACTTCTCCTACACAGAAAGTATAGCAGGAATCACCGTTAAAACCGTCTAAGAGTGTACCACAATCGACAGAGATAATATCTCCGTCACGTAATACTGTCTTGTCATCTGGTATGCCATGAACTACAACATCATTAACTGATGTGCAGATACTAGCGGGAAACGGCCCTCCATAAGGATTGGGAAAATTCTTGAATGTAGGTATAGCACCATTATCGCGTATAAATTCTTCCGCAATCTTATCCAGCTGGAGGGTCGTCACACCTGGTTTAATATGCTTAGCCAATTCGCCGAGAGTCTTTCCAACAAGTTGGTTTGCACGGCGCATCAACTCAATCTCATCTTCTGTCTTCAGAAATATCTTCATCCCGCAGGATTAATTAATAAGCAGATACTCCACCGTTGCGAGTATGTCCCGAGTTCAAAAGACCGTCATAATGACGCATCATCAGATGGCTCTCAATCTGCTGCAACGTATCGATGACGACACCGACAAGAATCAGCAGAGAAGTACCTCCGAAGAACTGAGAGAATGCCTGTTGTACGTTAAGTAATCCAGCAAGAGCAGGCATGACAGCAATGAATGCAATAAACAGAGAACCGGGGAGAGTAATGCGCGACATGATTGTGTCGATATAACTTGCAGTGTCCTTACCTGGCTTAACTCCGGGAATAAATCCATTATTACGCTTCATATCCTCTGCCATCTGCGTGGGATTCAACGTGATAGCTGTGTAGAAATAAGTAAATGCGATAATCAGAATCACATAAATTATATTATACAACAGACTACGGTTGTCGAGCAGAGAACGGACCAGCCAGCTGGCATTATCCGACTGATACTGTACGATGGCCAGCGGAATGAACATCAAAGCCTGAGCAAAGATGATAGGCATCACGTTAGCTGCGAACAACTTCAGAGGAATATACTGACGGGCACCACCGTACTGCTTGTTACCCACAAGACGCTTTGCATACTGTACAGGCACCTTACGAACGCCCTGAACCAATAAGATGGCAGCACATATCACAGCATAAAGTATAAGAATCTCAACGATGAACATCACAAGTCCACCACCGGAAATGGCTGTAAATCTGGAACTGAGTTCCTGGATGAAAGCCTGTGGCAAACGAGCGATAATACCAATCATAATGATTAATGATATACCGTTTCCGATTCCTTTATCTGTTATACGTTCACCCAACCACAGAATGAACATACTTCCAGCTGCAAGGATGATAGTAGCAGGGAACATGAATACTTCCCAAGAGATGCCGGAAGCCAGAGCCTGGCTTGCCTGCATCCTTAAGTTCAAGAGGTAAGACGGTGCCTGGAAGAGCAGAATAGCTACAGTCAGGATACGCGTATACCAACTTATTTTCTTGCGCCCGCTCTCGCCCTCGCGCTGCAACTTCTGGAAATAAGGTACAGCGACAGCAAGAAGCTGCATAACGATAGAAGCTGAGATATATGGCATGATTCCAAGTGCAAAGATAGACGCATTGGAAAACGCACCACCAGAGAACATGTCCAACAGCGACATCAAGCCGCCAGCGGTTTGCGACTGTAGTTTTTCCAACATGGCCGGGTTGATACCAGGAAGTACAACAAACGAGCCGAAACGGTAAATAGCCGTAAACAGAAGAGTAATGAGAAGTCGCTGACGCAAATCCTCTATCTTCCAACAGTTCTTCAGGTACTCAATTAACTTCTTCATTGTTGTTAAATAATAGTTGTATTACCACCTACTGCCTTGATAGCTTCCTCGGCAGTCTTTGAGAATGCATTTGCTTCAACGTCAAGCTTAACGGTCAGCTCACCTTTGCCAAGGATCTTAACTGGTACGTTCTTGTTAGCAATACCAGCTGCAATCAGGTCGGCAACAGTGACTTTAGTCAAGTTCTTAGCCTCGGCGAAAGCCTGAAGTGTAGACAGGTTAACAGCAAAGTATTCCTTATGATTGATGTTCTTGAAGCCAAACTTCGGAACGCGACGCTGTAAAGGCATCTGACCACCTTCAAATCCAATCTTTCTCTTATAACCAGAACGAGCCTTAGCACCTTTGTGACCACGTGTTGACGTACCACCGAGACCAGAACCCGGTCCGCGACCAATACGACGACGGGAATGAGTTGCCCCTGCTGCTGGTTTTAAACTATTCAATTTCATAATTGTTCTTTTTTAATGATTTAGTGTTGTTGAGATTTAATCTGAATTATTCGACCACTGTAATCAGATGACGAACTTTTCTGATCATACCGCGGACACTAGGATTATCTTCGACCTCAACAACCTGAGAAATCCTGTGGAGACCAAGAGACTTAAGTGTACGCTTCTGATCTACGGGATAACCGATCTTACTCTTAATCTGTTTGATTTTAATTGTTGCCATAGTGAAAAACCTCCTTATCCGTTAAACACTTTATTCATACTGATTCCACGCTCACCTGCAACAGTATATGCATCACGCAATTCTGAAAGGGCAGCGATAGTAGCTTTAACCAGGTTATGAGCATTTGAAGAACCTTTGGACTTTGCAATCACATCGGTAACTCCAACACTTTCAAGCACAGCACGCATAGCACCTCCGGCCTTCAGTCCTGTACCAGGAGCAGCCGGCTTCATCAGTACCTGAGCGCCACCGAACGAACGCTCCACCTCGTGGGGAATAGTACCATTCAAAAGAGTAACCTTGACAAGGTTCTTCTTTGCTGACTCAACGCCTTTGGCGATAGCAGCAGTAACTTCACCTGCCTTACCAAGTCCCCAGCCGATAACACCTTTACCGTCACCAACAACGACAATTGCTGCAAACGTGAATGTACGTCCACCCTTTGTCACCTTAGTAACACGGTTAATAGCTACGAGACGATCTTTCAATTCAACGTCACTATTTACTTTTACTTTGTTCATTGCCATAATCGTTTAAAAATTAAGACCGCCCTTACGAGCTCCTTCAGCCAACTCCTTTACACGACCGTGGTAGAGATAACCGTTACGGTCGAACACGACAGATGTAATACCTGCAGCCTGTGCTCTGGCAGCAACAAGTTCGCCAACCTTCTCTGCTTGTTCTTTCTTAGGCATCTTTTCCATGCCGAGGGAAGAGGCACTTGCAAGTGTGTTGCCAGTCAAATCATTAATAACCTGTGCGTAAATCTGCTTGTTACTACGGAACACGCTCAGACGAGGACGCTCGGCAGTACCATTTACACTCTTGCGAATTCTGTATTTGATTTTAATTCGTCTTTCTACTTTCTTTGTTGTCATAGTTGTAATTCAATTAAGTTTACTTAGCTGCGGCTGACTTACCCGACTTGCGGCGGATAACCTCACCCTTGAACAAGATACCCTTACCCTTGTAAGGCTCAGGCATACGGAAAGAACGAATCTTAGCACAGATAAGTCCAAGCAGTTGCTTGTCGCAAGACTCCAGGATAATTCGAGGATTCTGGTTACGCTCAGACTTCGTCTCAACTTTCACCTCAGCAGGAAGCTGGAGGAAAATGGGGTGAGTATAACCAAGAGCAAACTCAATCAGATTGCCCTGATTAGACACACGGTATCCTACACCAACAAGCTCAAGTTCCTTGGTATAACCAGTGCTTACACCAACAACCATGTTATTTACTAAAGCACGGTAAAGACCGTGGAAAGCTTGCTTCTGTTTTGTATTAACAGGACTATTCTCGTCGATCTCGAAACTGACATGACCATCTTCGATCTTCACGTTGATAGAACGGTCAACTTTCTGAGAGAGCTCACCTTTCGGTCCCTTTACAGTAACAACACCTTCTTTATCCTGAGTAATGGTAACGCCTGCAGGAATACTAATTGGCAATTTTCCTATTCTTGACATATTCAATCCTCCAATTAATAAACATAGCAAAGAACCTCACCACCGACTTTCTGCTCGGAAGCTTCTTTGTTTGTCATTACACCTTTAGACGTAGATATAATTGCAATACCCAGTCCGTTAATTACTCGCGGCATGTCCTTGTAACCAGTGTACTTACGAAGACCTGGCTTAGAGACACGCTTCAAACACTTGATAGCGTTTGTCTTTGTTACAGGGTTGTACTTAAGGGCAACCTTGATTGTACCCTGAGGACCATCGTCAATGAACTTGTAGTTCAGGATGTATCCTTGCTCGAAGAGAATCTTTGTGATTTCTTTCTTCAAGTTTGACGCAGGAACCTCAACGACACGATGATGTGCCATGATTGCGTTTCTGAGTCGAGTCAGATAATCTGCTATTGGATCTGTCATATAAAATAATTGTTTAATTAATCGGGACACCCCCGACAATATTAAATAATAAAAATAATTACCAGCTTGCTTTCTTCACACCGGGAAGCAATCCAGCTGAAGCCATCTCACGGAACTGGATACGAGAGAGACCGAACTGACGGATAAATCCTTTTGGACGGCCGGTGATCTTGCATCTGTTGTGAAGACGGATAGGATTAGCATTCTTAGGAATAGCCTGCAGCTTACGAGCTGCCTCGTATGCTTCAGCGGGATCATCAGATGTAGCGATGACCTTCTTTAAAGCAGCACGCTTTTCTGCATAACGGGCAACCAGCTTAGCACGCTTTACCTCACGGGCTTTCATTGATTCTTTTGCCATATCTTTTAATCTTTAGCGTTCTTGAATGGAAGACCGAATGCTTTGAGCAGAGCATAACCTTCTTCGTCAGTATTTGCTGATGTTACAAAGGTGATGTTCATACCCTGAATACGGTCAATAGAATCGATATTAATCTCTGGGAAGATGATCTGCTCCTGAATACCGAGGGTATAGTTACCACGGCCGTCAAGCTTTGTCTCAATTCCCTTGAAGTCACGGATACGCGGGAGGGCAATACGGATGAGCTTCTCAAGGAACTCATACATGCGCTCACGACGCAATGTAACCATCACACCGATAGGCATCTTCTTACGAAGCTTGAAGTTTGCAATATCCTTCTTTGAGTAGGTTGCTACAGCTTTCTGACCTGCAATGGCAGTGATCTCATTGACGGCAACGTCGATGAGTTTCTTGTCCTGTGTAGCATCTCCGAGTCCCTGATTGATGACAATCTTCTTCAGGACAGGAATCTGCATGGTAGAAGTATAGTTGAACTGCTTCATCAGTTCGGGAGCAATCTGCTCCTTATAAACTGTCTTTAACTGTGCTGTATTCATTATTTAATAACCTCCCCTGATTTTTTAGAGATACGGATGACGTTCTTACCCTCGTGCTTGATAGAAACACGTGTGGGGTCACCGCTCTTCGGATCAACCAACATCAAATTAGAAATATGAATAGGAGCCTCCTGTTTCACCAGGCCTCCTTGAGGATTCTGTGCTGAAGGCTTTGTTCTCTTAGAGACCATGTTCACGCCCTCTACAATGGCACGCTGCTCGTCAACAAGGACTTTCAGCACCTTGTGAGGAGTCTTGCCTGTAATCTTGTAATTATCCCTACCGGCAATTACAAGAACCATGTCACCTTTCTTAATATGTAATTTACTCATTACTCTTTACTTATTATAAATTAAAGAACCTCAGGTGCCAGAGAAACGACTTTCATGTTTACTGCACGAAGTTCACGGGCTACAGGACCGAAAATACGGCTGCCGCGAAGCTCACCAGCGTTATTCAGCAATACACAAGCATTATCGTCAAAGCGGATGTATGAGCCATCAGCACGACGGATTTCCTTCTTTGTGCGAACAATCAAAGCCTTAGATACTGCACCTTTCTTCAAATCACTCGATGGGATTACATTCTTGATAGCAACGACAATCACATCTCCAACACTTGCGTAACGGCGACGTGTTCCGCCAAGAACGCGGATACAGAGAGCCTCACGGGCACCGCTATTATCACATACTGTAAGTCTTGATTCTGCTTGTATCATAATTACTTAGCTTTTTCAACGATTTGTACTAATCTCCATCTCTTAGTCTTAGAGAGAGGACGGGTCTCCATGATGAGCACTGTGTCACCCACATTGCACTCATTCTTTTCATCGTGGGCATGGTACTTCTTCGTCTTCTGGACGAACTTACCATAAATTGGGTGTTTCTCCTTGAACTTAGCTGCAATAACAATGGTTTTATCCATTTTGTTGCTGATAACCACACCCTGTCTTGTTTTTCTTAAGTTTCTTGTTTCCATCTGGATCATTGTTATTTATTAAGTTCTCTCTGACGGAGTTCTGTCTTCATACGAGCGATGTCACGACGAGTCGCCTTAATCTGTGATGGATTTTCAAGCGGAGCAATTGAATGAGTGAGTTTCAACTGATGCAGTTTTTCAACTGTGTTCTCCAATTTCTCAAGCAAATCTTTTGTCTCGAGTTCTCTTACTTCTTTAATCTTCATAGCTTAAGCGTTTTTATCGTAATCACGTCTAACAACAAATTTAGTCTTCACAGGGAGCTTCTGGGCACCGAGGCGAAGAGCTTCCTTAGCAATCTCGAAGGGTACTCCTTCTACTTCGAAAAGGATACGTCCTGGAGTAACAGGTGCAACCCATCCTGCGGGGTCTCCCTTACCTTTACCCATTCGAACATCAGCAGGTTTGCGAGTGATTGGTTTATCGGGGAAGATACGAATCCAAACCTGACCTTCACGATTCATGTAGCGGTTTACTGCTACACGAGCGGCCTCAATCTGACGGCTGTCAATCCACTTTGCTTCCAATGTCTTGATGCCAAACGAACCGAAGGCGAGCTGTGTGCCTCTGTGGGCATCACCCTTATTGCCACGTCCGTCTTGAGGTCTTCTATATTTTACTCTTTTTGGCTGTAACATGATAACTTCTTACTATTAACGGTTATTGTTTCTCTTACGATTACCACGTCCGCCACGACCACCATTGTTGTTTGAACGGCCGCTGTTCTGCTTCTCCTGAGTGAAATTCGGAGCCAGGTCAACCTTACCATAGACTTCGCCACGGCAGATCCACACCTTTATACCCAGCAAACCAACCTTTGTGAGGGCTTCTGCTTGACAGTAATCGATATCAGCACGGAATGTGTGCAGTGGAGTACGTCCTTCCTTGAACATCTCGCTACGTGCAATTTCCGCACCATTCAGACGACCACTAATTTGAACTTTGATTCCTTCAGCACCGGCACGCATCGTATTCTGAATAGCCATCTTGATAGCACGGCGGTAAGCAATCTTGCCTTCCACCTGGCGGGCGATGTTATTCGCTACGATAGTTGCATCGAGCTCAGGCTTCTTAACTTCAAATATATTAATCTGAATGTCCTTATTATAGAGCTTCTTCAACTCTTCCTTCAGTTTGTCAACATCCTGACCACCTTTACCAATAACGATACCTGGACGGGCAGTGCAAATAGTGATGGTAACAAGTTTCAATGTGCGCTCGATGACGATTTTTGAAACGCTTGCCTTGGCAAGACGCTCGTTAAGATACTTACGGATCTTCATATCCTCTACGATATTGTCACCGAAGTTTTTTCCACCGAACCAATTTGAATCCCAACCACGGATAATACCAAGACGGTTGCTTATCGGATTAACTTTCTGTCCCATTCTATTTATTTATTTTCGTCATTAGTTTTGGTATCTACAAACAGCGTTACATGGTTAGAACGCTTTCTGATGCGGTATCCACGACCTTGTGGAGCTGGACGCATACGCTTCATAGTAACACCTTCGTCAACAAAGATTCTAGTGATGAAGAGCTCGCCGGCTTCAGCTTTACGGTCATTTTTAGCTTCCCAGTTAGCAATGGCCGAGCGCAGCAATTTCTCAACATCGATGGCAGCCTGCTTCTTAGAGAAGTGCAGAACGCCGAGCGCACGGTTTACCTCCATTCCACGAACCATGTCTACTACGTAGCGCATTTTACGAGGAGAAGAAGGAACACCATTCAGCTTTGCAAAATATTGTGTTCTCAGGGCCTCTTTTCTTTTTTCAGCCGCTAATTTCTTTCTTTTTCCCATTATTGCTTATATTATTAAATGGTTCTTACCCTGCTGATTATTTCTTGTTACCAGCATGGCCGCCGAACTTACGAGTTGGTGCAAATTCACCAAGCTTGTGTCCTACCATGTTCTCGGTAACGTAGACAGGGATAAATTTGTTTCCGTTATGAACTGCAACAGTATGTCCCACAAAATCAGGGGATATCATTGATGCTCTGGCCCAAGTCTTAACAACAGTCTTCTTACCACTCTCGTTCATAGCAACAATCTTCTTTTCGAGTGATACGTTGATGTATGGACCTTTTTTAAGTGAACGACTCATAATTACTCAGTTTACTTGTTTACTTTTTATTGGCTCTTTCGATGATGTATTTATTCGACAGTTTCTTAGGAGATCTTGTCTTAAGACCCTTAGCATACAAGCCCTTGCGTGAGCGTGGGTGTCCACCTGACTGACGACCTTCACCACCACCCATCGGGTGATCATGCGGGTTCATTACAACACCACGGTTGTGAGGACGACGACCCAGCCAGCGAGAACGTCCGGCCTTACCAGACTGCTCCAGAGCATGGTCTGAATTTCCTACACTACCTACTGTAGCTTTACAAGCAGAGAGAATCTGGCGAGTTTCCCCAGAAGGAAGCTTAATCACACAATAATTCCCCTCACGAGAAGTCAACTGAGCAAAATTACCAGCCGAACGAACGAGCAATCCACCCTGACCTGGACGCAATTCAATGTTGTGAATCACAGTACCAACGGGAATGTTTGCAAGGGGCAGAGCATTACCCACTTCCGGTGCAGCACTTGCGCCAGACATAAGGGTTGTACCTACCTGCAGTCCGTTAGGAGCAATAATGTAACGTTTTTCACCATCAGCATAGAACAACAATGCGATACGAGCCGAACGGTTCGGATCGTATTCGATTGTCTTTACTACTGCTGGAACACCATCTTTCTCTCGCTTAAAGTCAATCAAACGATATTTTCTTCTGTGACCGCCACCTCTGTAGCGAACAGTCATCTTACCGGTGTTGTTTCGACCACCAGTAGAGCGCTTACCGTAAACGAGAGACTTCTCTGGCACTGATGCAGTAATGTCTTCGAAAGTGCCAATAATTTTGTGTCTTTGTCCCGGAGTTACCGGTTTTAATTTACGTACTGCCATTTTTTATTAAATATTGCTGTAAAAATCAATTGTATCGCCTTCCTTCAAAGTGACAATAGCTTTCTTGAATGAAGCTTTCTGACCACTGATGAGGCCCGACTTTGTGTAGCGGCTTGAGCGCTTACCAGCATAACGCATGGTATTCACTTTTTCTACTGTAACATTATACAGATCCTCAACCTCTTTCTTAATCTGGAGCTTATTGGCCTCAGGGCTAACAATGAAACCAAAACGGTTCGGTCGTTTCTCTGTGATATTGGTCATCTTTTCTGTGACCAAAGGTTTAATGATAAATGCCATTATAATAATCTCCTAATATTTATTTGGTTAAGATTTCGTCGATAATCTCAAGGGATTTTTCAGTCACGACAAGAACATCAGCATTCAAAACTTTGTAAGCATTGAGTGATGATGCGAGCATAACTTCAGACCTCTGCAAGTTACGAGCCGACAAATATACGTTTTTATTTACATCTGGCAAAAGAAGAAGAATCTTTTTACCGTCGACTTTAAGATTTTTAGTAACATTTATGAAATCTTTAGTCTTTGGTGCCTCGAAATTGAAGTCTTCAACGACGAGGATAGCATCTTCCTGTGCCTTATAAGACAATGCAGATTTACGAGCAAGAACTTTCACCTTCTTGTTCAGTTTTGTACGATAGTCACGGGGTTTCGGACCGAAAACGCGGCCACCACCCTTCAACAGCGGAGAATTGATGTCACCATGACGAGCACCGCCTCCACCTTTCTGGCGACCCAGCTTACGTGTTGAACCTGCATGCTCACTTCTTTCCTTAGCCTTGGCTGTACCCTGACGCTGGTTACCCAGATATTGCTTGACATCAAGATAAAGTACATGGTCGTTGGGCTCGATACCGAAAATCGCCTCGTTCAAAGAAACCTTTCTACCAGTCTCCTGACCTTTGATATTTAATACGCTGAGTTCCATTATTTCAAAATTAAAACAGTTGAACCTTTGCATCCAGCAACACTACCCTTGATAAGGAGAAGGTTGTGCTCTGGAATAACCTTTAACACTCTGAGGTTCTGAGTTGTCACTCTGTCGCCTCCCATCTGGCCAGCCATACGCATTCCTTTGAATACTTTTGCCGGGTAAGAACAAGCGCCGATAGATCCCGGTTTGCGAGCGCGGTCGTCCTGACCGTGAGTGCTCTGACCAACACCACCAAAGCCGTGGCGTTTGATTACACCCTGAAAACCTTTACCCTTTGAGGTGCCGACAACGTCGACATACTCGGTGTCAGCAAACAGCTCAACTGTGACTGTGTCACCAAGGTTCAGCTCTTCATTAAACTTGAACTCGGCCAAGTGCTTTTTCGGCGTTGTGCCTGCCTTCTTGAAGATTCCGAGCATAGGCTTAGTAGTATTCTTCTCCTTAGCCTCGCCGAAAGCCAACTGAACAGCCTCATAACCATCTTTCTCGACGGTCTTTACCTGAGTAACGACACAAGGACCAGCTTCGATAACAGTGCACGGCACATTCTTACCGTCGGCACTGAAAACGGATGTCATTCCGATTTTTCTTCCAATTAATCCTGGCATTTCAATGATAAATAAAATAATTAATAATAATAAATGAATCTCTCTAAATTAGACCTTGATTTCTACCTCAACACCGCTGGGAAGCTCAAGCTTCATCAAAGCGTCAACGGTCTTAGCTGTAGAGCTGTAGATGTCGATGAGACGCTTGAAGGTAGAAAGCTGGAACTGCTCACGTGCCTTTTTGTTTACGAAGGTACTACGGTTTACTGTGAAAATACGCTTGTGCGTTGGAAGGGGAATCGGTCCGCTAACAATAGCGCCGGTAGCCTTTACGGCCTTCACGATCTTCTCAGCTGATTTGTCAACCAATTTGTGGTCGTAACTTTTCAGTTTGATTCTAATTTTCTGACTCATAGTCGTTGTTAAATTGTTATTTGTTAATTTATAATTGTAAAGAGATACACTGCTTAAGAGTCATTTACTAAACAGTGTATCTAAAGTTTTTATACGAGATCAGCACGTCCCTTGATCTCCTCAAGCACTGCCTTGGCGATAGAGCTTGAAAGTGGAGCGTGATGATCGTACTCCATAGAACTGGTAGCACGGCCGGAGGTGATAGTACGCAGGGCTGTTACATAACCGAACATCTCTGCCAGTGGAACCATAGCCTTCACGATGCGGGCACCGCTGCGGGCTTCGTCCATACCTTCAACCTGTCCACGACGCTTGTTCAGGTCACCAATCACATCACCCATGTTCTCCTCGGGAGTAACAACCTCTACCTTCATGATCGGCTCCATCAGAGCAGGACCGGCCTTCGGGCAGATGTTCTTATAGGCGTTGATGGCTGCAAGTTCGAAGGAGAGCTGGTCGGAGTCAACTGGATGGAACGAACCATCAACCAATGTAACCTTCAGACCTGTCATCGGATAACCGCCAAGGATACCGTTCTTCATGGCTGTCTCAAAGCCCTTCTGAACTGACGGGATGAACTCCTTAGGCACGTTACCACCCTTCACCTCGTTGATGAACTGCAGATCGCCCTCGGTGTAGTCAGGATCCTTCGGACCTACATTCACGATGATGTCAGCGAACTTACCGCGACCACCCGACTGCTTCTTGTAGACCTCGCGGTGCATGGAAACTTCCTTCGTGATGGCCTCTTTATAGTTAACCTGAGGCTTACCCTGATTACATTCAACCTTGAACTCGCGCTTCAGACGGTCGATGATGATGTCGAGATGGAGCTCACCCATACCTGAGATAATGGTCTGACCACTCTGCTCGTCGGTGCGTACTGTGAAGGTAGGATCCTCTTCAGCCAGCTTAGCAAGACCGTTGTCGAGCTTAGCGATGTCAGCCTGGCTCTTCGGCTCAACAGCAATAGAGATCACGGTGTCGGGGAAGGTCATAGACTCAAGTACGATGGGAGCATTCTCATCACAGAGAGTGTCACCAGTACGGATATCCTTGAAACCTACACCTGCGCCGATGTCACCGGCATCGATGCTTTCCATAGGAATCTCCTTGTTGGAGTTCATCTGGAACAGACGACTGATACGCTCCTTCTTACCAGAACGGGGATTGTAAACATAAGAACCAGCCTGAACCTTTCCTGAATAGACACGGAAGAACACCAGACGACCCATATATGGATCGGTAGCGATCTTAAATGCAAGAGCAGAAGTAGGCTCGCTCTCTGACGGCTTGCGGCTCTCTTCTTCCTCTGTGTCAGGATTCGTGCCCACTACAGCCTCTGTATCCAGAGGAGAAGGCAAGAATGCACAAACGTAGTCGAGAAGGGGCTGCACACCTTTGTTCTTATAAGAAGAACCCAGCACCATCGGGGTAATCTCCATAGAGCAGCATCCCTTACGGAGAGCAGCAATAATCTGCTCCTCAGGAATATCCTGACCGTCAAGGTACTTCTCCATCAGATCGTCGTCGAAGTTGGCGGCTGTCTCAATCATCTTCTCACGCCATTCTGTTGCTTCATCAACGAGGTCAGCAGGAATCTCCTCGATGTCATACTCGGCACCCATTGTCTCATCGTGCCAGAGGATAGCCTTCATCTTGATGAGGTCGATGACACCTTTGAAGTTCTCCTCAGCTCCAATAGGAATCTGCACGGGGCAGGGATTTGCACCAAGGATGTCCTTCATCTGCTGTACGGTCTCGAAAAAGTCTGCACCAGAACGGTCCATCTTGTTCACGTAACCGATACGTGGCACGTTATACTTATCAGCCTGGCGCCACACGGTCTCTGACTGAGGCTGTACACCGTCAGCAGCTGAATAAGTTGCGACAGCTCCGTCGAGTACACGCAGCGAACGCTCTACCTCAGCAGTAAAGTCGACGTGTCCCGGAGTGTCAATAAGATTGATCTTATATTGCTTGTTGTTGTAGTTCCAGTTACAGGTTGTGGCAGCAGAGGTGATGGTTATACCACGCTCCTGCTCCTGAGCCATCCAGTCCATAGTTGCGGCACCATCGTGTACCTCACCTATTTTGTGGGTCTTACCTGTATAGAACAGAATGCGCTCACTTGTTGTTGTCTTACCGGCATCAATGTGAGCCATGATACCGATATTGCGTGTCAAATGTAAATCGCGATTTGCCATTGTCTTTTTACCTTGTCTTATACCTTTTATTTATATCTTAGAATCTGAAGTGAGCAAATGCACGGTTTGCTTCAGCCATACGGTGCATGTCCTCCTTACGCTTGAAGGCTCCACCCTGGTTGTTATATGCGTCCATAATCTCAGCAGCCAGCTTCTCAGCCATGCTCTTACCACCACGCTTGCGGGCATAGTTAATCATGTTCTTCATGGAAATACTCTCCTTACGGTCAGGACGGATCTCTGTAGGAACCTGGAAGGTTGCACCACCGATACGGCGGCTCTTCACCTCCACCTGAGGAGTGATGTTGTCAAGGGCCTGTTTCCAGATTTCCAGGGGAGACTTCTCCTCCTTGGCCATCTTAACCTTTACATTATCAAGAGCATTGTAGAAGATTTCGTAAGAGATAGACTTCTTACCGTCATACATCAGATGATTTACGAACTTGGAGACCTTCTGGTCGTTGAAGACTGGATCGGGCAGGATCACACGCTTCTTTGGTTTTGCTTTTCTCATTTTGTTTTGTAACGATTAATTCTGCATGGGGCTGTTCACGTTCTTCAACATCCGCTCCCGGATATTTACTCAACCTTTTATAACATTCTCCAGCAAAACGATTAATAAAAATTCTTTTATCGTCCTAAGGTAAACACCTTATTATATATTACTTCTTCTGCTTAGGACGCTTAGCTCCATATTTACTACGGCGCTGAGTACGATTGGCTACGCCTGCGGTATCAAGTGTACCACGAACAATGTGATAACGTACACCGGGAAGGTCCTTTACACGACCGCCACGTACCAAAACGATAGAGTGCTCCTGAAGGTTGTGCCCCTCTCCTGGAATGTAGGAGTTCACTTCCTTCTGGTTTGTCAAACGAACACGGGCAACTTTACGCATTGCCGAATTAGGCTTCTTAGGAGTTGTTGTGTAAACACGAACGCATACACCACGACGCTGAGGACATGCGTCCAAAGCAGGTGATTTGCTCTTGTCTACGAGTTCCTTTCTGCCTTTTCTTACTAATTGTGAAATAGTAGGCATAATTTTACTTTTTTTAATTTATATATTTATTTTGTTGTTGTCTGACTTCACATACGGCCACAATAAGCCGTTTCGGGGTGCAAAGGTACGAACTTTCCGTGAAATCACCTAATTATAAGAAAACAAAAAAGCCTACCTTTTGCCAGAATTAGCAAAATATAGGCTCCGTTAAGATTTTTTAATGTCTTTAAAAACTATTTGTCTGTCTTTTTAGACTTTATGCTTGACCCTTTCCTTTCCCAAAGGGGGCAATTGTACCGGGTTCCTGATTGGGGAGCATGATTTTCCCAAACTCGTATTCATACTTGTAAATGTTACCCTGCAAGGCACCCAACAGCAGTTTCGCATGCTCAGGAGTGAGGATGATACGGCTGCACACATCTGGCTTGGGCAGGCCTGGCAGCGCACAGGCAAAGTCAATAACGAACTCACTATGGGAATGGCTGATGAGAGCAAGGTTACTATACACGCCATGGGCAACTTCTGGGCGCAGGTTCATCTGAATCTGGTTCTGAGGCTGTTTGTTATTGTTGTCTTCCATTTGCTATATATTATATAATTAGGTGTAAATTAATAACTGGCTGCAAAGGTATAAACTTTCTCCCAATTCCACAAATGATTGCTTTGAAAAAAAGCATATACGCAAACCCATTACAAATAACCATTAGTTCCTCCATAAACACTTTATACTTTCTCTACGCCCTCTTTTTTTTGTCATTAATTTGAAATAGTCTCACAAAAAAAACTTATCTTTGCAAACAGATAACTTAAAACAACCGTTATAATGAAACTAACCAAGCAATTTACTCTTATAGGCCTCACTATGGCTCTGGCCTGCATGCCTTGCATGGGCATGGCTAACTCACCATCGCATCCCACTGTCTCACAGGCCGCGCCGAAGGACAAAGGCAACTTCAGTGTAGGAAAGGGCACCTTCCTGCTCAATGGCAAGCCTTTCATCGTTAAGGCTGCCGAAGTGCATTATCCCCGTATCCCTCAAGAATACTGGGAGCATCGCATCCAGATGTGTAAGGCTTTGGGAATGAACACTTTGTGTCTGTACGTTTTTTGGAACATTCACGAACAGCGTGAGGGCGAATTCGACTTCACAGGAAACAATGACGTAGCCGCATTCTGCCGCCTTGCCCAGAAGAACGGCATGTATGTCATCGTGCGCCCCGGTCCCTACGTGTGTGCAGAATGGGAGATGGGCGGTCTGCCCTGGTGGCTGTTGAAGAAGAAAGACATCCGCCTGCGCGAACAGGACCCTTATTTCATGGAACGCGTGAAAATCTTCGAGAAGAAGGTTGGGGAGCAGCTTTCGTCGCTGACCATTCAGAACGGAGGTCCTATCATCATGATCCAAGTGGAAAACGAATATGGCTCTTACGGCGAGAATAAGCCTTACGTAAGTGAGATACGCGACTGTCTGCGCGGTATCTACGGCGACAAGGTGGCACTATTCCAATGCGACTGGTCGTCTAACTTCGAGAAGAACGGCCTCGACGACCTTGTGTGGACGATGAACTTCGGTACGGGTGCAAACATCGACAATCAGTTCCAGCGCCTCGGACAACTCCGTCCCGACGCTCCCAAAATGTGCTCGGAGTTCTGGAGCGGATGGTTTGACAAATGGGGAGCACGCCATGAGACTCGTCCTTCCAAGGATATGGTGGACGGCATGGACGAGATGCTGTCGAAAGGCATCAGCTTCTCGTTGTACATGACGCACGGCGGCACTTCGTTCGGTCACTGGGCAGGCGCCAACAGTCCGGGGTTTGCTCCCGACGTGACCTCCTATGACTACGACGCACCTATCAACGAATATGGTCTTGCCACTCCTAAATTCTTTGAACTGCGTGAGATGATGCAGAAGTACAGCTCACGCAAGCTGCCTGCCATCCCCAAGGCGCCAATGCCTATCATAACTGTTCCTGAGTTCAAACTGTCAGAATTCTCTCCCATTGAGATGGGACGTGACAAGATTGACGAGAGTGTCGAGGTGAAGACGTTCGAAGACATGGACATGGGATGGGGCTCTATGGTCTACTCTACCCTTCTTCCGAAAGTTGACGGACAGAGCGTCCTCACACTGAAGGAAGCACACGACTACGCGCAGGTGTTCATCAATGGAAAGTTTATCGGAAAGATTGACCGCGTAAGACACGAGAACAGCATCACTCTCCCCACCGTGAACAAAGGTGACCGGCTGACTATCCTTGTCGAGGGAATGGGACGCATCAATTTCGGACGTGCCATCAAAGACCATAAAGGTATCACAGATAAAGTAACGCTCAGCGGTGAGGTGGATGGGCACAGCTTCACCATCAACTTGAAGAACTGGGTGATGGAGACCTTGCCTGACGACTATGAGAGTGCCCGTAAGGCTCTCACGATGAAAAACAAGGCTGCCTCTATGATCAGACTTATCGAACAAGAGGGCATCGGCTACTATCGCGGATACTTCAACCTTGCGAAGACGGGAGACACATTCCTGAACTTCGAGGCTTTCGGCAAAGGACAAGTCTATGTAAACGGTCATCATATGGGACGCATCTGGCACATCGGTCCACAGCAGACGCTCTATGTTCCTGGTTGCTGGCTGAAGAAAGGACAAAACGAGGTGATTGTTCTTGACGTCGTCGGACCGAAGGGAGAGCCCGTTGTGTTCGGACAGGACAAGCCTGAACTGGACAAATTGAATCTGGAGAAGACATCAAAGCATAATAATCCTGGCGACTGTCCCGACCTCAACTCCGCCTCTCCTGTAGCAAAGGGACAGTTCATTGCGGGCAACGGCTGGCAGACCGTGAAGTTCGGAAATACCGTGCGCGGCAGGTATGTAGCGATTGAAGCTGGAAGCACACAAGCTGGTGATGATGTCGTTGCTGTGGCTGAGTTGTATCTGCAGGATGCAAACGGCAAACGACTGAGCCGTGAACCGTGGACGACAAAATATGCGGACAGTGAGAACGAGAATGGAAACCACATGGGTGATAAGGTCTTCGACTTGCAGGAAAGTACCTACTGGCAGACCACCAAAGGCAGCGGATTCCCCCATCTCCTTGTCATCGACCTGGGTTCAGAACAGGCCATCAGTGCACTTGAGTATCTGCCAAGGGCAGAACAGGGAGCACCTGGCAGCATCAAGGATTATCGCATCTTTGTTTATTAATATGAGGAAAAGAGAGGATTATAGAGAGAACTAAAAGGAAATAGAAGAAGATAGAAGTCACATATCTTCTTCTATTTTCTTTTCACATGAGTCCGACGTAAGAAGATTGCAAGAGTCAGAGTTGCCTTTCTGATGAACAATTATGAAGGATATGAAGGATATGAAAGAACAAATAGCAACTTACTCTACAGGAAATTATTTACCCCCGACCTAAATGTTTTTTCTTTATGCGAAAGTTACTATTTGTTCTCTCACATCTCTCACATCTTTCACCAGTGGCTAAGACGATATTCGCAAATATGCCATTTGCGCATCGTAAACGATACACTTAGACTGCATAAACAAGTCATTTAGGCATCAAAAACAATATGTTTGTGAATGCCAAATAATGTCCATTTATATTCTGAAATATAAAAAACATGGCAATTATTACATTTGAAAATATAAAAATGTGCAAATATTTGCAGTTTCAAATGTAAATCACTATCTTTTCACCAAAAGTGATAGGCATTTAAATCTTTTGGAGTGTTTTTGTGTCTTTATAATAGATGCATCTAAAAAAGTAAAGACAATGAATAAAAAGAACGACATCACTATGAACAAACTCGCAGAACATATACGACAGGAACAACCTCACCTGATGAGGTATGCCTGTTATCGCCTCGGTAACACAGACGATGCAAAAGATGCTCTGCAAGATGCCTACCTGAAAGTCTGCGGTAAACTCTCTGACGAAAAGGGCTGTGAGGTGAAAGACTGGCGGAACTACTTTTTCCGTACCTTGTCGAACATCTGCACATCACGCCTTTCGCAGTCGAGCCGACTAAGAATGATTCCGTTAGATGTTCGCCTTGATTTGGCTGACCTTCCTACGGAAAACAACGAGGCAGACTATCAGCGAATTGCCCAGCTGCTCTCTGAGATCCCAGAAGAACAAGCGGAAGTAATCCGACTCAGAATCTATGGTAACAACAGCTTTGCCGATGTTGCCGAGATTCTTGCTCTCCCTCTGCCTACGGTAAAATCCCGTTTCCTCTATGGACTGGAGAAAATCCGTCGGGCAATGAAACAAACAAAACATTAACGAATAGAACATTGATTATGAATTGCAAGGAATTTAAAGATAAAGTGGTTGACCTTTTTGACACCACCATCGACACGCAGACACTGGCAGAATGCAAGGCACACATGGATGAATGCCCTGAGTGCAAAGCCTACTATGAGGAACTGACCGAAGCATTCAACACACTAAAGCCGCAGGAAATACCTGTCAAGCCATCTAAAAACAAACGCAAAACGAATCATCTTCATCTCTGGCGTCCAATAGCCGCTGCCGCCATATTCCTTTTGGGATTCTTCATCGGCTGGAGTCACTTGTTCTCTACGTCTGCCATAGCTGAGAACTCACACGGTCAGTTCTTCGAGCAAGGGATTAAAAGTGTACAAAACGTTGGCAGTTTCCAAATGGCAATCTATGCCCGCACAACCCCTAATGATAACTTTGCCTTTTTCGATCCCAAGGCTGACTTCGTAAGAATTGACATAGGGCATCTGCGCCAGAACGACAGTGTGTTCTATCGCGTGGAAAAACAGAACGGGCGAGCCGTCGTATTTAATGGACAAAACCAATATATGTGGATCCCCAACGCACTCTACATGAAAGGGCCTCGTGCTGCTAACTTTCTTGAATATTTTGTCAATCTGCTTTATCCTGAACGCCTGTTGACGATGCAGAAGTCTGCCTTTGAATTTTCCAAGAAGAACGAAGTAGTACGAACTGAAAACGATTCAATCATTACCCTAACATTCAAAGGCACGGAGAAAAACAATGACCTAAAGCAACTGCTTAAGACAGGGAAAATGGATGATTGCGAAGTAGAAGTTGAGAATGTATTCACAAAAAATGACGGACTGTTGCGCTTTGTCAAACTTTGGGTAGTTGACAGAGGCCAAAAGACCCTCCTTCTTCATATCGACAATATCCAATATAATGTCATGATGAGTCGCGCCAATCTAACTCAAATCCCAGACACTCAATGGACGGATGTAACAGAAATCACACCGAATAAAGCCAATGACCGACTCAGTAAGCTACAGAACGAGACAGCCACTCAAGCCGCCGAGCGCATTCTCCAAGCCATTATCAGCGGCGACTACACTCACGCGAGCGAAGCACTGGCCTATTACAAGACCGTTCTCCCTACACTAAGCGAGAAGATGAAAGGATGTAAAGTCACAGACTTCAAAGAACGTCATGATGGAAAATACACTGGTACATACGTGTTCTATACCCTAACGCATCCTGACCGGAAAAAAGAGCAGAAACATATCGCAGTCAGAAACGACAACGAAAAGCATATTTGGATAGCAGATGGTGGCTTATAACCATGTTGTGTGACAGATGTGACAGATAGATATATAACTTTCGTATAAAGGAAAAACATTTAGGTCGGGGGTAAATAATTTCCTATAGAGAAAGTTGTGATTCTATCTGTCACATCTGTCACAGGCAAGCCAAATCGGCCACGTTAAACATGTTGATGCTAAACTGCTTATTAAAGTTGAAAAATCGACTTCTCTTTCGATTTTTCAGCGAATTTCATCATTATTTATACCATGTTTGCACTTCTTTTGAAAAAAACACGTATCTTTGTGTTATAATAAAAATATAAGAAATGGAACGCAAAAGAATCAATCGTCTGAAAGTTGTATTACCAATGTGGGTGTTAAACACGTAGATTTCTGTTCGGTTATTTCAATCTACGTGGCAAGAATCTCGTAGTTAATCAAATTAACGTTTATTAAAATCGAGAAGTATGGAGAGTGTTTTATTATATCCGAAGGGAACGTTCGAGATCATATAGATGGGAAAATCAGGAAGGAAACTCCTAAAAAATACAAACAAGCAAAAAGAAATAAGCGATCTTGTTTTGGAGGCTAACACTTTACGCTTTCACGTATATAAAAAGGAAAAAGAAGCCATTTCCGTGATGATTGATGTGCTAAATAATAAAACTAAAAATAGTAATATCTATAAATATGGTTTCACCGAAGATGAATTGGACTTCATCATCAACTACGACATCAAATATCGTATGGGTGATGAACTTTCCGAATAAGCGAGAGCATGGAAAGCTCACTTTCGTTGCCGAGTGTGAGGAAAGTCGAATGTAACTCAATTAAACGAAAAATATGATTGAAGAAGACAAAGTTGGGTTAAAATATAAACAGATGCCTTTCAGAAAAATCAAAATTTGTAGAACACAGCAGACGTAGCGAAAAAAACTCAAATGGCTGATTAACAAAGAAAAACAAATCTAGAATGAAAAAGTTGGGTTAAAACATTCTTCCTCGCCGAAGGCGATTACTTTCAAAATTCTCCTTCAACCTTCCAACGTCAAAAACAATCGCCCCGCAAGTCGTTTGAGCAAAGACTTGCGGGGCTGATTTATATCACTATTCAACAAGGATTAGTATCCTGGGTTCTGTGTCCAACCAGGATTGAGGTCAAGCATTTCCTGTTCCACGGGGAAGATACGATGACGCTTGTCGAAATTGGCATCGGGGAAGTTCTTGTAGTGTGGGAAGAACTCATCCTCGAAGTGGCCGAAGCGAATCATGTCGTTACGACGCCAGTTCTCGTCGAAGAACTCACGACCACGCTCATCATAGATGTCCTGAAGGGTAGGCTCGGCGGCAATCTCTGGAGCACCAGCATACCTGCGAATCTGGTTGAAGAGGTCCTTGGCACCACTCTGTCCAAGACGTGCAAGTGCTTCTGCCTTCATGAGCAGGATATCGGCAAAGCGGAAGAGCGGCAGGTCATTCGACTGGTTGCGGCCGTTGTTGTAGTCGTTAGGAGTAATGAACCACTTGATAGAGTGGCAACCCTGTTGGATAGACTCGTCGGTGTTACCCACGTCGATGGTGTTGTCTTGCTTGGCAAGAGTGATATTCTCCGTGAAATGCACTTGCTTGCCTTTATACATGAACGGTTCTGTGGTCGGGAGAAGCGTCTTCGAATCACGAATGAAGATATCGCCACGCAAGATGCAGAGATTACGGATGTCACCTTGCAGACTGAAGAGCTTAGCAAACTCTGGTGTTACCACCATGTTTCCACCAAACGACTGTGTGAAGCTTTCGCTTGAGCCATATACATTAGGCATAAGACCCTTCAGTTGTTTGAATGAACGAGGACGTGCATACTGGAAACCCGTACGATTGATGGCGTCGTAAGGCATTGCATAGATGAAGTCTTCCACCTCCCAATTGTTGTCGTAAGAGAACTTATGCAGATAGTCCACGGTACCGAGGTTGAACTTACCGCTCTTGATGATATCATCACAGGTAGCGATACAATCATCCAGTTTCGGGTTGGCGGCAGTAGCAGCATCATAGAGGTCTACCGACTCAGCCGTATAGACAGGCCAGTTGATGTAGAGCTTGGCAAGCAGAGCCTCTGCCATCCATTTCGTTGGTTTGCCATAGGTATTCTGTGATACTTCCTCCGTGAGTGAAGGGATAATCTCCTTGAGTTCCTTCTCTATCCATTCAGCCACTTGCTTGCGTGGAGAACGAGGAATCACCTCACCTTCGGCGGGCACTTTTTCAAGGATTGGCGTATCGCCAAAACTATCCATCAGAATCCATGTGAAATAGGCACGCATGGCACGAGCAGGGGCAGTCATCTGTGTAGAGGCACCACTACCCAGTTCAGCAAGCGCGGTATTGGCCTTCGTGATACCCGAAGTAAGGTCTGAATACCAGTCGAGCGAAGCATCGGTAGCATCACTGTTGTGAAGAGCCTGATGAGCATACGTACCGCTATCGTAGTAGCCTCCGTCGAAAGCAAGACAAGTGAACTCATCCGAAGCAAGACATTGAGCCTCCATATAGCGGCGGCCAAAGGTTCCTGAGAGGTGGAAATAGATATCAGCCATCTTTGCCTCTACTATAATCATGGGATCAACACCTGAGTTCTCATCTGGCTTCTCTGTATATATAGAACTCGGTTTGATATCCAAATCAGTACAACTGGTAAGCGCTACGGCAAACAAGCCAGCTGTGAGAATTAATTTATCTAATTTCATAATCTTCAAATCTGATTAAATGATATTTACTTTACAGTTACGATAGCAATACGGTTTGCATGATTGGTATCTGCACCCTTAGCCGTAATGCGTATGACATTCACGCCCTTGTCTTTGAGATACTTGGCAACGGCATCGGCACGCTCCTGTGAAAGTTTCTGGTTGACATCGGTGTTTCCTTCAGGTGAAGCGTATGCCACAATCTCTACGGTTGCACCCTTCTCAATGCCGCTAAGTTCAGCGGCGTTCATAATCTCAGATGAATTCACTGGGAATGTTACGACGTAGGTGCTCTGAACGAAATTATCCTTATCCTTGCCAGGAACTTCCTTGACTACTTCCTTGATGACTTCCTTCACAACGGGAACTTCCTTGATGACTTCTCTGTCAACATATACTGGTGCTGCCTTTTTCTTCTTGCCACCACCGAAGTTAATCTTCACACCAACCATTAATGAACGAGTGTGAGGATAACGGCTCCAGCGATAGTCTACGCCTGGGTCAAGTCCACCCATATTAACCTCTGGGTCAAGACCCTTGTAGTTCGTGATGGTGAGCAAGTTGTTAGCTGTACCATAAAGTGTCAAATCCTGAATCCAGTCGTTGAAGCAGTTGCGGAAGGTGTAGCTCAACGAAAGTGATTGCAGACGGATGTAAGTGCCCTTCTCTATCCAACGGTCAGAGGGGAGTACACCAGTAGCATCGCCAACGGGGAATCCGAGGAACTCCTTCATGACGTTCTTGCCGTCGGAGAACATCTGGGCACTATTGTAGTGAGCACGTGGGCCGTTGTAAACATCGTTTCCGAATACACCCGTGATGAATGCGTTCAAGTTCCAGTTCTTGTAAGTAAGTGTATTGTTCCATCCTGCGTTGAGCTTAGGCTGGGCACAACCAGTAATGCTACGGTCCTTCAAACCTGGGTTGTTAGTGGTCTCTCCCGTGCGTTTGCCATTCTCGTCAAGCACATAATACTCAGAGCGTCCGTTCACCGTACCTGCATACTGATAGGTATAGAATGTACCGATTGACTCACCTTCCATAATTCGCTGGGTCCATCCGTTGGCAGAAACGCCTGCCACCATAGGATCGCCCTGTGTGAGAAGGGTGGTCTGGAACTGTTCGTTCTGCATCTTGTCTACGACGTTCTTGTTGTGCGAGAGGTTGATGGTGGTATTCCAAGTGAAGGTTCTGGTCTTCACGGGAACCATGTTCAAGGTGAATTCGATACCCTTATTGGTCATCTCGCCAATGTTTACGTCCAGCCAGCTATAGATATACTTTGTTGTAGGAACAGGATAGCTCCAAATCAAATCCTTTGTCTTCTTATGGTAAACTTCAATGGTACCATTGATACGTCCTTTCAGGAAAGCAAAGTCAAGTCCGATGTTCAACATACCAGTTGACTCCCACTTCAGGTCAAGGTTAGGATTCTTTGTTGCACCATATATACGATACCACTTATTATCGTATTCGAATAAGCCAACGGCACCGTAGGCAGGATATGAAGAATACGGGTCAAATCCCATGGCATTACCAGAGATACCATAACCAGCACGGAGCTTCAAGTTATCGAAAACATTCTGGTTCTTCATGAAACCCTCTTCGGTGATGTTCCATGCAAGAGAAACTGATGGGAACGTACCCCAACGTTTGTTCTTACCGAATACGGAAGAACCGTCGCGACGTACAGTAGCCTGCAACATATAGCGGCTGTCGAACGAATAGTTGGCACGGCCATAGAATGAGATGTTGCGAATGCGATCTAAACTACCACTCTGCACGGAGTTGATATTCAGGATGTTATTTGCACCCGCCATATAGAACCACGACAGGTCGTCGTTGTAGTATCCTTCTACTGTTGCACCGAAACCATCATTGTTCTTCTTCTCTTCCCAAGAGTAACCAGCCATCAAGTCCCACTTGCTCTTTCCAACCTTAAAGCCATAGTTCAGATAAGTCTCGAACGTCTGCTCACGACCGAAATAGGTGTTACGTGAAGTCTGTCCGTTCTTGTTGCCAATACCCTCGAATTGCGACTTGCGGGTGTTATATCCGCTATAGGTGCTCTGGTAATTGCTCCAAGAGTAGTTCACATTCCAGAAGAATCCCTTCCAAAGCTCAAGAGCGGTCTTGGCGATGAACTGGTTGCGCTTCCAGATTGTCTCTGATCTATTCTCCTCCATCATGGCGAGAGGATTATAGTTCTTCGAACCAGTACCCACTGTCCACGAACCATCTGTATTTCTGATGGCGTTGGTTGGAGAATAGTAGTTCATGGCATCAAGCACGGATGCACCCTCGTTGCCTGTGGGAACACCAAAATGCTTACCATACATGGAATTGAAGCCCATCGACAGAGTGAGGTGGTCTTTCAATACCTTTGTTGAAACGAGTGAGCGAAGATTGAAACGATCCATGCCCGTCATCTTAACCACACCCTCGCGCTTAATCAGGTTACCGCTAATCATGTAGTTGGTGGTAGCGTTACCGCCGCTGATGTTCACGTTATGACTATGGCTGATACCAGTACGGAGCACTTGATCCTGCCAGTCAACATCGGCACCACCGTCCTTCAGGGTAATACCAGGATTGTTCTGTGCATAGTTTCGCAAATCGCTGGCAGAAGCCATGTCGTAAGTCTTCAGGATATGGTCGAAGGCAACATAACCATTGTAAGCCACGTTCGTCCTTTCCTCAGTACCCTTCTTAGTGGTGACCATAATCACGCCATTGGCAGCCTTCGAACCGTAGATGGCTGTTGCAGTAGCATCACGAAGCACATCAATACTCTCAATATCGTCTGGAGAAACGATGGAGATGTCTACACCAGGAATTCCGTCCACTACATAGTAAGGTGACATAGCACCCGTACGAAGTGTAGAAGCACCACGGAGAGTGATAGTTGGAGAACCGTTAGGGTCAGCTGTAGATGAAACAACCAGACCGGGTACTTTTCCTTGAAGCATCTGAGCTGGGTCTGTAAACACACCCTGGTTCAGGTCCTTAGCCTGCACGGTGGTGATACTTGAAGTAACATCCTTACGACGCATCGTACCATAACCGACAACCACCACCTCGTTGAGCAACTGGTTGTCTTCCCTCAAAGTGATACTTTCACCGGCATTGATGGTCTGCGGCTCAAACCCGATGTACGACACATTCAGCTTGGCTCCGCGCTTCACATCGAGTGAATAGCGTCCATCCACATCAGTAATAGTACCATTCTGCGTACCTGCTTCAATGACGCTCACGCCAATCAGGGGTTCTCCCTGTGCATCGCGGATTACTCCCGACACCTTGTTCTGCGCCATTGCCACAGTACTGCATGTAAAGAGGACTAACGAAAGCATTGCTTTCTCAAGTCCCCGTCGAAATTGATTTCGTACTTTTAGCATAATAAATTATTGATTAGATTAATGAAATTGTCTTGTTTAAATGAACCCGTCATCATTCACGCCTACGTTTAACGGTTCTCCATTGAGTATGATACGTGTCAGTATCACATGGTCGCATTTCACCGTCTTACCCGTTCTTCCGAAGCCGGGGAAGTCTCTTGCCTCCACATTGAAGCCCGACACGAAGATATTACTTGCCGTCTCAAAGTACAAAGGATAAACCTTGCCTCGAACGAACCCCTCACCCTTGCACGGTCGTTTATCATATACGCCACCCTCATACTGGGTTGTCTTGTTCATCGTGAGAGACATGTTATCTATATAAATATGGTGCACCTTTCCCGGGACATCGCCTCCGATAAAGCACCCGTTCTCAGAAGTAGCAGTGATGTTGTTAAAGCGGATTCGTGCCACTTCACCACACCGGCCTTCAATCTGTCCTTTCGGGAAGCGCCAGTTGGCGTCCTTGTGATTGCCGTTAGCACGCGGATAGCTGGTCACATAGATTGGCTCTGCCTTTCCCCACCATACGTCTGACCACAAGCGGCAATCGAGCTGTATGTTTGAAAAGGTTACGTCGGTGACCGTCCCCTCGTCGCGGTTCTGAATGCCGATGCCACGGTTGGAAGCCGTGATAATACAGTTGTCGACCATGACATTATAGATGGAGTCCATGTTCTCACTGCCTATCTTGACAGCACACGAGCGAGAGGTCATCACACAATTGGTCACCGTGATGTCATGGCAGGAGCCATACTGTTCAAACTCCCGGCGGTTCTTCAGGCAGATGCAGTCATCTCCGCTGGTAATATAGCAGTTGGCAATGCGGACGTTCTTCGAATGGTCAAGGTCGATGCCGTCACCGTTGCGTATCTTCAGGTTGTTCAATAGTTGAATGCCGTCAATAACAGCACCGTCACAGCCGATGAGGTGAACTGTCCAGTAAGCGCCTTCCCGAATCGTGACATCCCGAATGGTCAGATTGCGCACATCGGTAAGCGTGAGGACATGCGGACGCGGGTCGAAAGTCTGTGGATTAAGCGGTTTCAGTTCATAAGAATCCGACAATTCTGCTCCCATGAACGCTATGCCGTTACCATGAATGGTTCCCTTTCCCCCAATGGTTATGTTCTCGGCATGACTGGCATAGAGCCACATCATTCCTTCTCCTTCATTTGCTCCGAAGGCACTGAGCCGATAGACCGACTCGTCGGGGTTGGCTTTAAGGACAGATGTTGCCTCAAGATACAATTCCACATTTGACTTAATCTCCACAGGACCAGCCATAAACACTCTGTTGCGTGGGAAGAGGACACGTCCCCCACCCTCCTGAGAGCACTGGTTGATGGCTTTCTGAATGGCAACGGCATCATCGGTTAAACCATTTCCCTTTGCACCATAGTCCATGACATTATAGACTTTCTGTGCAGAAAGATCTGTCAGGAACAATAGACTAAGACAAAATGCAAAAAGGAATCTCATGGTCTTAAACATTGATTTATAAATATTTATTATTCGGGACAAAGTTAAACAATTTTTCTAAACAAGCAAAAAAAACACCAATAAAAGCGGTATATCAACCAAAAACAACCTCTTTACCTGATGCAAACGGCACGTTTACCATCACGAAATCATAACTCTATGAAAGTATAACAAATATTAAAAAAGAATGCAAGAGTAAATATTTATACATGTTTGTTTTGTGTTTTCGCATGTTTATGTGTATATTTGCAGCCCAAAACTGAATATTTTTACATCAATGAAGGTTAAAAACAGTCGAATTGAAGCATTGAAAATGCTCATTTCCAGTCAACAGTTAGGTTCACAAGAGGAAGTTTTGCAAGCTCTACAACGCGAAGGATTCACTCTTACACAAGCCACATTGAGCCGCGACTTGAAACAGCTGAAGGTGGCAAAGGCTGCATCAATGAACGGGAAATACGTCTATGTGCTGCCCAATGAGACAATGTACAAGCGTGTCCACAAGTCGCAGAGTGCAAGAGAGATGCTGGCAAATCCAGGGTCAATATCGCTGGAATTCACCGGAAACATTGGTGTACTGAAAACGCGGCCGGGCTATGCCAGTCTGCTCGCCTACAACATTGACAACAGCGACCTGCATGATATTCTGGGAACCATTGCAGGTGACGATACGATATTCATCGCCATCAAGGAAGGTATCGATCGTAAATCGGTGGCCGAACGTCTGTCGGAAATCATCCCGGAACTCAACATTCAATGATTAACATATACACATTATTTATAATATAAAGTGGAAAAAATTGAAGTCTTTGTGGCCGACGCTTCTCATGAGAAATACGTCGACACAATTCTAAAAACAATAGAAGATGCCGCAAAAGTACGTGGTACTGGCATCGCCAAACGAACACACGAGTACCTTACCACTAAAATGCGCGAAGCAAAGGCCGTGATAGCCCTCTGTGGCGACCGGTTTGCTGGATTCAGTTACATCGAGACATGGGGAAACAAACAATATGTAACCACCTCGGGACTGATTGTACACCCTGACTTCCGCGGCATGGGTATCGCCAAGAGAATCAAAGACATGACATTCTCATTGGCTCGTACACGGTGGCCGCATGCCAAGATTTTCTCGCTAACAAGCGGTGCTGCCGTCATGACAATGAACACTCAACTGGGCTATCAGCCAGTGACATTCGCCGACCTGACAGACGACGAAGCCTTCTGGAGAGGTTGTGAAGGATGCGTCAATGTGGATGTGCTGCACCGTACTGGACGTAAATACTGCATCTGCACAGCCATGCTTTACGACCCGGAAGAGCATCTGCCCGCAAAGATTCCGCAGAATGTGCTTGAACGAATCAAGAAGATTGATGCCGCCATCGACCTTCCCGAAGTGGAGGAATGTCCATAACCTGCTGATTAACAACAGGCAGAACTAAGAACAAAATAAAAACCTTTAATAGTATGGTGTCTACTTGAAACCCGTTAGACACCCCTCACATCCAAAGAGGACGGGAACAGAATTATGACAAAGAAGAAAGTAGTAGTAGCATTTTCAGGAGGTCTTGACACTTCCTACACCGTGATGAAACTCACGAAAGAGGGTTATGATGTTTATGCAGCCTGTGCCAACACAGGCGGATTCAGCCCTGAGCAACTGAAAAAGAATGAGGAAAACGCATACAAGCTGGGAGCAGTCCAATATGTGACACTTGATGTCACACAGGAATATTATGAGAAATCATTGAAATACATGATCTTCGGTAATGTCCTCCGTAACAACTGCTATCCCATTTCCGTGTCTTCCGAGCGTATTTTTCAGGCTATCGCCATTGCACGCTACGCAAACGAGATAAAGGCTGATGCCATTGCGCACGGCTCAACAGGTGCTGGTAACGACCAGATCCGTTTCGACATGACGTTCCTCGTCATGGCTCCGGGGGTAGAAATCATCACACTGACACGTGACAAGAAACTGACACGTAAGGAAGAGGTGGACTATCTGAACGAGAACGGATTCTTCGCAGACTTCACGAAACTGAAATACAGCTACAATGTGGGTATCTGGGGCACAAGCATTTGCGGCGGTGAACTGCTGGATCCTACACAGGGACTGCCCGAAGACGCTTACCTCAAACATGCTACCCAGAAGGATGAATCGACCCTGAAGATCACTTTCAAGAAGGGAGAGATTGTCGCCGTCAACGGCGAGAACTTTGACGACAAGGTAAAAGCCATCCAGAAGATTGAGGAAATCGGTGCTTCTTATGCTATTGGCCGCGACTGTAACGTCGGCGATACCATCATCGGCATCAAAGGTCGCGTAGGCTTTGAGGCTGCCGCTCCCAAGCTGATCATCGAGGCTCATCGCCTGTTGGAGAAGTCAACGCTCAGCAAATGGCAGCAGTACTGGAAGGATCAGGTTGCTAACTGGTATGGCATGTTCCTGCACGAAAGTCAGTATCTGGAGCCCGTCATGCCCGACATCGAAGCCATGCTTACTTCCAGCCAGCGGAATGTCAACGGTACGGCTATCCTGAAATTGCGTCCTTACGGCTTTGAGACCGTCGGAGTGGATTCTGATGACGACCTGACGAAATCTAAACTTGGCGAATACGGCGAGACACAAACAGGATGGACAGCCGACGAAGCGAAAGGATTTATTAAGGTCAGCTCTACCCCATTGCGTGTCTATTACGGCATTCACAAGGATGAGAAACGCTAAACGACGGACATTTACCAATCATAACAGATATTTAATAGAAGTAGAATCTTAATACAATACAGCATTTATGGAAAAGAAACTTCGTCGCTCAAACGATGCCTGGATTGCCGGTATATGCGGTGGACTGGCAGACTACTTTGGATTCGAACGTGAACTGACACGTATTTTCTGGCTTTTGCTGACCATTTTCACATTCTTCCCTGGGCTGATACTCTACATCGTCCTTTGGATACTGATGCCAAAAGAGATGTAATATGGTTAGAATTGGAATATTAGGTGCAGCAGGCTATACCGGCGGTGAGCTTATTCGTCTGCTGCTTAACCATCCTGAGTCGGAGATTGTCTTTGCCAACAGTGAGAGCAATGCCGGCAACCCTATAACCGATGTTCACGAGGGGCTGATCGGTGATACCGATTTGGTATTCACAGATGCGATGCCATTTGACGAGGTTGATGTGGTCTTCTTCTGCTTCGGTCACGGCAAGAGTGCGCAGTTCCTGAAAGAGCATACCATTCCTGCCAATGTGAAGATCATCGATTTGGCACAGGACTTCCGCATCAAAGGTGACCACGACTATGTCTATGGTCTTCCGGAAATCAACAGACCGGCAATTGAGAAGGCTTTGCATGTTGCCAATCCCGGCTGTTTTGCCACCTGTATCCAGCTTGGCCTGTTACCCGCCGCACAAATGAAATTGCTGAACGAGGATGTCGCTGTTAATGCCATCACTGGTTCAACAGGAGCAGGACAGAAGCCAGGTGCCACCACTCACTTCTCATGGCGCAACAACAACCTGAGCATCTACAAGCCATTCCAGCATCAGCACTTACACGAAATCAAGCAGTCGCTGATACAGATGCAAGGGACGTTGGATGCATCCATCGACTTTATCCCCTATCGCGGCGACTTCACCCGTGGCATCTTTGCCACGATGGTGGTGAAAACAGATGTTCCCTTTGAGGAAATCGAGGAAGGCTATAAGGCTTTCTATTCAGATACAGCCTTTACGCATTACAGCGATAAGCCCATCGACCTGAAGCAGGTGGTAAACACGAACAAGGCACTCGTACACGTAGAGAAATACGGAAACAAGCTTCTTGTCACCTCCTGCATCGATAACCTGCTGAAAGGAGCTGTCGGCCAGGCTGTCCAGAACATGAACCTGATGTGTGGCATCTCCGAAAAGACAGGACTCCAACTGAAAGCCAGCGCATTCTAAACAAATAGCATACTAATCATGAAGTTATTCGACGTTTATCCATTATTCAATATTAATATAGTCAAAGGAAAAGGATGTCATGTCTGGGACGACAAAGGGCAAGAGTATCTCGACCTCTATGGCGGTCATGCCGTCATCTCCATCGGCCATTCTCATCCGCACTATATCGAGAAAGTTACCCGTCAATTAGAAAACCTCGGGTTCTACAGTAATTCTGTCATCAACACCCTGCAGATCCATCTTGCAAAACGACTCGGCTATCTTAGCGGATATGAGGATTATCAGTTGTTCCTGATTAACAGCGGTGCCGAAGCTAACGAGAACGCACTCAAGTTAGCCTCATTCACCAACGGCCGTACCCGGGTGCTTTCTGCTGAGAAAGCATTCCACGGACGCACCTCACTTGCCGTTGAAGTGACGAACAATCCCAAAATCATCGCTCCCATCAACGACGGGGGACACGTCACCTACCTGCCATTAAACGACCTCCCTGCCTGGGAAAGGGAACTTGATAAAGGAGATGTATGTGCCGTCATCCTGGAGTGTATCCAAGGAGTAGGCGGTATCAAACTGGCTACACCCGAATTTGCACAGGGACTTGCAGAAGCTTGTAAGAGAAACGGTACCATTTTCATCTGCGACGAAATCCAATGCGGTTACGGAAGAAGCGGAAAGTTCTTTGCCCACCAGTGGCTCGGCATTCGTCCCGACATCATCACTGTGGCAAAGGGTATCGGCAACGGATTCCCGATGGGCGGTGTGCTGATTTCTCCTGCATTCAAGCCTGTCTATGGACAACTGGGTACCACATTCGGCGGCAATCATCTTGCCTGTTCTGCTGCACTGGCAGTGCTGGACGTAATGGAAAGCGAACAACTCGTGGAGAATGCAAATACAGTCGGAAGCTACTTGTTGGAAAAACTTCGGGAGATGGCTTCCGGAGACGACAAGGCAGCACAACACATTAAGGATGTGCGCGGTCGTGGTCTGATGATTGGCATCGACCTTGACATCCCTCATAAGGAAGTGCGACAGAACCTCATATACGAGCAGCACATCTTCACCGGATGTGCCGGCACGAACATCCTGCGTCTGCTTCCACCCCTCTGCATCAAGAAAGAAGACGCCGACCTTTTCCTTGAGAAACTTAGACAAGTATTAAACGAAATATAATTACCTGTTAGGAAGACCCTGTTGCCTTGAGGTATCGGTCTTCCTGATTTTTTATCTATAACCATTATGAAGATAACAGTAATTGGAGCAGGAGCTATGGGTGGCTCAACAGTGGAAGGAATGCTCCACGGAAATGTATCCCTTCCTTCTGACATTACCGTTGCAGACCTCTCACAGGAAAGGCTGAATTATTTTGCCGAGAAAGGAGTCTGTGTAACCAGTAACAACAAACTGGCAGTTGAGAATGCCGACATCATCATTCTTGCCGTAAAGCCCTGGATTGTTGAAAGCGTCGTAAAGGAAATCTTTCCTTCTGAAAATAAGAAGAAACAGATTCTTGTAAGCTTTGCTGCCGGAGTCACCTCTGAGCAGTTGAAAGGATGGATCGGCGAAGCAGCAGGACAGGAGAAGGCATCCGTCACGAATCCTTCTATCATCTTGCTCATTCCGAACATTGCCATTGCATACGGAAGTTCCATGTCTTTCATTGCCCCCGTCAATGCCACAGAAGAGGATATCAATGTCGTTAATGGCCTTTTCAGTAAGATGGGCAGGACACAGATTGTTGAAGAACGACTGCTGAGGGCAGGTACCACTCTTGCTTCTTGCGGAATAGCCTATGCCATGCGCTACATCCGTGCGGCTGTGGAAGGAGGCGTGGAAATAGGATTCCGTGCCAAAGAGGCCGAAGAGATTGTGTTGCAGACCGTCCGCGGTGCCGTCGACCTCCTGCAGGCTACAGGAATGCATCCCGAAGAAGCCATTGACAAGGTGACGACTCCTGGAGGTGTAACCATTCGCGGTCTGAATGAGATGGAACATGCCGGGTTCACTTCTTCTGTAATCAGAGGGTTAAAAGCCGGCCTATAAAAACAGTAAAATATTTGGGTGTTTCGGAATTAATTTGTAATTTTGAAGCCCGTTTTGAATAACAAACTAACATGGACGAACAAATCAAGCAAATAGGAGAGCGTCTTCGTGGTCTTCGGGACGTTCTGGACATTTCTGTTGAGGAGATTGCAGCGTTATGCGGCATTACCGTTGACCGATATGAGAAGATGGAAAACGGAGAGACCGAACTTTCAGTAGCCAACCTGCAGAAAATAGCAAAGAAATACGGCATCTCTCTTGATGTGCTGATGTTTGGCGAAGAACCCAAGATGAGTTCTTATTTCCTGACCCGTAAAGGACAAGGGAAAAGCGTCGAGCGACGGAAAGCATATCAATATGAAAGTCTTGCCAGTGGGTTCAGAGGCAGGAAAGCTGATCCTTTCATCGTAACCGTCGAGCCAAAAGATGCAAATGCCCCCAAAGAGATGAATTCACATTCAGGACAAGAATTCAACATGGTGTTAGAAGGAACAATGGAACTGACTATCGGTACCAAGTCACTCGTTCTCAACGAAGGAGACTCTATCTACTTCGATGCTACCCATCCGCACGGCATGCGTACATTGAACGATAAGCCTGTCAGATTCCTGGCAATAATTTTCTAAACAAGCAATCCGCGTCCCTCTAAAAAACAAAATAATGGTAGAAAGATTTTTAAAGCAGACTACATTCTCATCAGTGGATGATTTCAAAAAGAATCTGCATTTTATTATTCCAGAGAATTTCAATTTCGCCTATGACGTCATGGACGTATGGGCAGCTGAACAACCAAACAAACTAGCTTTACTGTGGACCAATGATGAAGGAGTAGAGGTGCGTCTTACATTCGCCGACCTCAAAGAGCGCAGCGACCAGGCAGCAGCCTATCTGCAGTCTCTTGGCATTGGTCATGGCGATATGGTGATGCTCATCCTCAAGCGCCGTCTGGAATGGTGGATAACAATGCTTGCCTTATGCAAGCTCGGTGCTGTGGCAATCCCTGCCACACACATGCTGACCAAGCATGATATTGTCTACCGAAACACCCGTGCTTCGGTGAAAGGTATTATCTGTGCAAATGAAGAATACATTACGACACAGATTCGTTCTGCCATGCCGGAGAGCCCCACGGTGAAAGTATTGATTGCCGTAGGTGACAACACTCCCGAAGGATTCCACAACTGGAACGAGGAAATCACGTCTTTTTCAAGCTATGTACGCCCGGAGCATGTCAACACCAACTCCGACACGATGCTCATGTATTTCACCAGCGGTACAAGCGGAGAGCCGAAGATGGTTGCTCACGACCACCTCTATGCGCTCGGTCATCTGACAACTGGTGTCTTCTGGCACAACCTCAACGAAACCAGCATCCATCTCACAGTGGCTGACACTGGCTGGGGAAAGGCTGTCTGGGGAAAATTCTATGGTCAGTGGTTTGCAGGGGCTACGGTCTTTGTCTTCGACCACGAGAAATTCAATGCCGACACTTTGCTTCGGCAGATGGAGAAGTACCACGTCACATCGTTCTGTGCACCTCCCACCATCTACCGTTTCATGATACGCGAGGATTTGACTAAGTACGACCTCTCGTCTCTGCGCTACTGCTGCACTGCCGGTGAAGCCCTCAACCCTGCCGTCTTCGACAAGTTCAAGGAAGCAACAGGCATCCAGCTGATGGAGGGTTTCGGACAGACAGAGACAACCATGACACTCGGCACTATGCCCTGGATGAAGCCGAAGCCTGGTTCTATGGGTATGCCCAATCCTCAGTATGTCATCGACCTCATCAAACCCGACGGCACCCCATGTGAAGACGGAGAAAAAGGTGAAATCGTCATCCGTGTAGGCGACCGCAAGCCTATCGGTCTGTTCAAGGAGTACTACCGCGACGAGGAGCTGACGCGTGAGGCATGGCACGACGGATTATATCACACCGGCGATGTTGCCTGGCGCGATGAAGACGGCTATTATTGGTTTGAAGGACGCATTGACGATGTCATCAAGTCTTCAGGCTATCGCATCGGCCCGTTTGAAGTGGAGAGTGCGCTGATGACTCATCCCGCAGTGGTCGAGTGTGCCATCACTGGCGTACCCGATGATATCCGCGGCATGGTTGTCAAGGCTACTATCGTAGTAGGAAAAGAATGGAAAGACCGTGCCGGAGACGATTTGGTGAAAGAACTGCAGAACCACGTGAAGCGTGTGACTGCTCCTTATAAATATCCGCGTATCATTGAGTTCGTTGACGAACTGCCTAAGACCATCAGCGGTAAGATCCGTCGTGTGGAGATCAGGCAGAAGGACAATCAGAAATAGTAAGCAAAAGAGTAATAGCTTAACTTCTTAACTACAAGGAAGTTAAGCAAGTGCGAAACTTGAACTGTATAGTATAAATGAGGAATAGAATCGTTGTAAAAGTGGGTTCCAACGCCCTGACGCGTCAAGACGGTCGGCTCGATGTAACCCGGATGTCATCGATTGTCGATCAGATAGCATGGCTCCGTCAGAATGATTATCAGGTGATACTCGTTTCGTCGGGAGCCGTGGCTTGTGGAAGACGCGAGCTGCAGGTGGAACACTCTTTGGACTCAGTGGAACAGCGGCAGTTGTTTTCTGCTCTCGGCCAGGCCAAGCTCATCGGTCTCTATTATGACCTGTTCCGCGAATACCACATTCATGTCGGACAGGTGCTCACCATGAAAGAGAACTTTCGTCCGGGCGAACAGTATGAGAATCAGCGTGCCTGCATGCGGGTGATGCTGGAAAATGGCGTACTGCCTATTGTCAATGAGAACGACACCGTGAGTGTCACCGAGCTGATGTTCACGGATAATGACGAGCTGAGCGGACTCATCGCTCAGATGACGGAAGCAGACACACTGGTTATGCTCAGTAACATCGACGGCATCTATACAGGCAGTCCCGATGATCCTTCCTCTGAACTCATCAAGGAAGTGAAACCCGGCACAGACCTTTCTCATTTCATTCAAGCAGAAAAAAGTTCACAGGGACGGGGTGGCATGCAGTCGAAATATATTACAGCCACTAAAATTCAACAAGGAGGAATCCGCGTTATTATTGCCAATGGCAAACGCGAAAACATTCTCATCAATCTCATTGCGGACAAAAAGAATACTCCTCACACTGAGTTCCTTCCATACAAAGAACAAGTTGGATAACATTGCCCATCAATCACAAGATATTAAGCTATGGAGTTGAAAAAGACATTTGAAGCAGTAAAGAAGGCCAGCAAGAGTCTTGCCACACTGAGTGACAAGCAACGGAATGAGGTGTTACAGGCTGTAGCCAATGCCATCATCCTTAACAAAGAGAGGATTCTCAAGGCGAACGCACTGGATCTTGAGAAGATGGACACTTCGAATCCTCTTTACGACCGGCTTCAACTGACGGAGAAACGACTTGAAGACATCGCAGCTGACATGCTGAATGTGGCAAAGCTCCCCTCTCCTCTCGGTCATATCACAAAGCAAAAGACACTGCCCAACGGGCTTCGGCTATGCCGTGTGAGTGTGCCATTTGGTGTTATCGGAATGATTTACGAGGCACGGCCAAACGTCACTTACGATGTGTTTTCACTCTGTTTCAAGAGCGGTAATGCCTGTGTGCTGAAAGGAGGCCGCGATGCCGTTGCTTCCAACGAAGAAGGAGTGGCTGTTATTCATGAGGTCTTAAAGAGTTTCAACATTGATCCTGCCGTGGTCACACTTCTGCCTGCCACTCACGAAGCAACCGGCGAGATGCTGAATGCGGTCGGTTATATTGACCTCTGCATTCCTCGTGGCGGTCGCAAGCTGATTGATTTCGTAAGAGATACTGCCCGTGTACCTGTCATCGAGACTGGAGCCGGAGTTGTCAATACTTATTTTGACCTGACAGGTGACATCGACAAAGGAAGGGCTATCATCACAAATGCAAAGACCCGCCGTGTCAGTGTCTGCAATGCACTTGATTGTCTCATCATTCATTCAGGGAGACTCAATGACCTGCCTGAGCTGGTTCAGCAAATGGCAGACAAGCATGTCATCATTTATGCCGATGCTGCTTCCTACAAAGCACTTGAGGGACATTATCCCCTTCTCGAACATGCCACCGACGAATCTTTCGGTACAGAATTCATGGATTACAAGCTGGCAATAAAGACCGTCGGCTCTCTGGAAGAGGCGCTTCAACATATCGATGAAAACGGGAGTGGTCACAGTGAAGCCATTATCACGGAAGACGTTCAGGCAGCCCGCACTTTCCAGTCGTATGTTGATGCCGCATGCGTCTACTGGAACGCCCCGACATCATTCACCGACGGAGCTCAGTTCGGACTTGGTGCAGAGATTGGCATATCCACTCAAAAGCTGGGACCGCGCGGTCCGATGGCACTGGAAGAAATCACCACCTATAAATGGCTCATCGAGGGCGAAGGACAGACTCGCCCCTAAGCCATTTACACATCTCACTAATCATTAATAAACTATCAGTTCATGAAGACATTTTTCAATGTAGAAGATCTCGGAAACCTCGATGCAGCTATTGCAGAGGCACTTGAAGTAAAGAAACACCGATTTGACTATCAGTATCTGGGAAAGAACAAGACCCTGCTGATGATATTTTTCAACAACTCACTGCGGACACGTCTGAGCACTCAGAAGGCCGCCATGAACCTGGGCATGAATGTCATCGTACTTGATGTCAATGCCGGAGCCTGGAAACTGGAGACTGAAAGAGGCGTCATCATGGATGGTGACAAGAGCGAGCATCTGTTGGAAGCCATCCCTGTCATGGGCAGCTACTGCGACATTATTGCCGTAAGAAGTTTTGCCGGTCTCACCGACCGTGAGTATGACTATGCCGAGACGGTCGTGCAGCAATTCGTCAAGTACAGCGGCAGACCTGTCGTTGCCATGGAAACGGCTACCGTTCATCCCCTTCAGGCTTTCGCCGACCTTATCACCATTGAGGAGAACTGGCCTGCCAATAGTCCAAAACGCCCGAAAGTTGTCCTCACATGGGCTCCTCACTGCCGCGCACTCCCCCAGGCTGTTCCCAATTCCTTTGCCCAATGGATGAATGCAGCCAACGTCGACCTTGTCATTACTCACCCTGAAGGATACGAGCTCGACCCATTGTTCACCGGTAATGCACCGATCGAATACGATCAACATAAAGCACTTGAGGGAGCCGACTTTGTCTATGCCAAGAACTGGAGTTGTCCGGGAGTCACGAATCCCGCAGACTATGGAAAGATTCTGAGCAAGGATATGAGCTGGACCATTGATACAGAACACATGTCTTGGACCAATAACGGAAAGTTCCTGCACTGCCTGCCAGTACGACGCGGACTCATTGTGACCGACGATGTGATAGAAAGTCCCAACTCGCTGGTAATACCTGAGGCAGCCAACAGAGAGATTTCCGCCCAAGTCGTTTTGAAACGAGTATTGGAGAACTTATCATAGAAGATGAGCAAGAACAAACTACTCATAACACTTTATATCATAACTATTGTCTCACTCATTTTCCTTACATTCGGGAATGAGTACTATCAGACAACCGTAACAAAACGCATAGTTGCTACTGCCATTGCTGTGGTATTAGCTTCTATGCTGTTGTTACTGATCTTTTTGCTCCACACCTATACTAAACTCAAAAAAAACAACCAGCAGCTATTCAAGAAATACAATCAGGTAGCTGAAATCTATAACACCTATTACGCTCAGCGTGAATGGTATAAGGAAAGAATCAAGGAACTGGAAAGGAAAGTTGAGGAAATGAACCACCAGCTATATGGTGAGTCCCCATCCAAAATAAAATATGAGCACAGCACTCTGGAAGAAGAAAACAAACAAAAACTTCTTAACAAGATTCTCGATGTAATGTACAACAACAAAGAAATCTATTCCCACGAGTTTTCTCTCCAGCGATTGTCTGAACTGGTCGGCGCACCCTACAAACACGTTTCTCAGGTCATCAATGAAATGTACAAGTTCAATTTCAACAATCTGTTGAATGAGTTCCGGGTCAGAGAGGCGTGCCGACGTCTGGCAGAAGATGATATTTATACGAACTATACCATTGAGGCAATAGCTGAAAGCATAGGATTCAAGTCCCGATCTAACTTCATCAGCACCTTCAAAAAACTGACCGGAATCACACCGTCAGAATACAAGCGTATTGCAACGAAGCAACAGTAACCCCATCCGAATAGCATATTTTGGCTAAAAATGTTCACTATCATGATTTGGAACATTTTTAGAGATAATAATCATACATTTACAAAGACAAAACAGTAACTTTGCATCATGCCTGTGAAGGTATAAGGAGAGGGGGGGTATTCCACATTCCACAACCAACCATAAACTATCAATATATTATATGGACTAAGCCCTAACTCAGCTCTGTACGTTTGTACAGAGCTTATTTGTTTTATAAACTTTAAAAATAACATCATTTCTTGCAGGAGAAAATTCAAATAAGTACCTTTGCATCACCATTATAGAAAGTATATGATATCATTTGAATGCGATTACAACAACGGGGCTCATCCGAAAGTAATACAACATCTTTTGGAAACCAACGACATGCAGAGTCTTACCTACGGCTTTGACGAATGGAGCGACCGGGCAAAAGAAAGTATCAGGAAAGCATGTGAAACCCCTCAAGCGGATATATTCTTCCTGACAGGAGGAACACAAGCCAATACGACCATCATCGACTCTATGCTCATGACGTGCGAAGCGGTCATATCTGCCGAGTCGGGACACATCAATGTTCATGAGGCTGGAGCCGTGGAAGCATTCGGTCATCGCATCATCCCCTTGCATGCAGAAAACGGCAAGATCACGGCAAAGACTCTCGACAACTACATGCAATGGTTCATCAATGATGAAAGCCGCGAACATCTTGCACAGCCAGGTCTTGTCTATCTGACGTTCCCCACTGAGTATGGAACCATCTATTCTTCCGATGAAATGGAGGAAATTTACAATACTTGCCAGCAATATAGTCTTCCTCTCTTCATCGACGGTGCCCGATTAGGTTATGGTCTGATGTCACGGAAGAGCGACATCACCCTTCCCTGGCTTGCCCGACATTGTGACGTGTTCTATATCGGAGGGACAAAAGTGGGTGCATTATGCGGAGAAGCAGTGGTCTTTCCTCACCATAATGCCCCGAAGCATTTCTTCTCGAACATCAAACGGCATGGGGCGCTTCTGGCAAAAGGGCGGTTGACAGGTATCCAGTTCGATGCCCTGTTCACCGACAACCTGTATTTCGACATTGCCAGTCATGCCATTGAAATGGCAGAAAAGATGAAGAGAATCCTTCAGGAAGCAGGTCTTCAGTTCTATATCGACTCCCCCACAAATCAGCAGTTTGTCATTATTCCCAACGAAAGGATGCACCGACTGGAACAACATGTACAGTTCACCCATTGGGAACCGTTCAACGAACAGAGCATGGTCTGCCGCTTTGTCACCAGCTGGGCCACCACAGATGAGGATTTAATGACGCTGAAAAGAATCCTTGAGGAAATACGATGAAATCAACGAAAAAAGAAATAATATGCTATGGCGCCGTTGTCATCTGGGCAATCGGCTGCTTTACGTTTTTGAATTTCTTCTATCATTATCACTTCTTCTATCAGGAACAGAACCAGCTGTTCCTGCTTACAAAAGATTATGTTGGTTCCTATCTGTCGGAAGGTCCTGGATGGCTCGCCCGTCTGACAGGCGACTTCCTGACACAGTTTTATTATTATCTCTTCTTAGGGCCGGTCATCCTGACCGTTTCACTCCTTTGCATAGGGGATTTCACCCGTCGCCTGTTACAGAACCTTGGTGTTCCCACACTCGCTTCCTTTGGAATCGCCATCATCCTGATGACCGTCTTTTTCCTCTTCAGCCTGCATCATGACTACCGTCTTTCCAATGTCATCTCAGCCGCTGGAATCCTTCTGCTTCTCTGGCTGGCTACATGCCTGAGTCCAAAGAAGAAAGAGAAGGTATTGCTCTTCATGCTCTTGGCGCTGATTCCTGCCTATTGGCTCTTCCAATACCCTGCCATCGGCAAGTCGATGAAGCCCAACTTCTATCTGGAAAGACAATTTGCGGTGGATAACGAATACCGGTTTGGCAATTACGACAAGGTTATCAGTCTGGTGGAAAAGGATAAAGAACCCACCCCGGAAATGAAGTTCTTTTACAACCTCGTCCGCGCTCAACGGGGCGAACTGCCCGATTATCTGATGCGTTTCACCCCTAACGATCTCGGAACCTTTTATCATATCGGTCCGGAAACGCCTCGTCTCACTATCAATAACATGAACGAACTGTACTGGGCAATCGGGGACATGACTTTCACAGAGCGGGCAGCTCTGATGACGCATGTCTTTGCCCCGGACAACAGGAATGTGCGGATGATACGCCGGCTGGCTGAATGTAATCTTGTCAGCGGGGACTCTGCTGCTGCGGAAAAATACCTGCAGCTGCTCAACAACACCTTCGTTTACAGGAAATGGGCTGCCAATGTGAGAGAACATGCCAAGGAAATCTATCAGGACAAGATGCGTTTTGTCAACCGCCGTGACACCATCACAACCGTTGATAACGCCCACTTTATCATGATGCAGCTGCTTGACCATGCGCCAGACAACTATGTAGCGCTCGACTATATCCTATGCAGCACACTACTGCTGAAAGATGTTGAGAACTTCAAACGGGACTACGATCGCTACTGCATGGCAACAAATAACCCAAGAATCAAGACGCTCTACCAGGAGGCACTCTGCATCTGGTTGGCTGCCCACAAAGCTACTGAAGATGAATGGAGGCAATACATCAAAAGTGAAGACGTGCTGAGACGTTTCGCCGAATACAACGAGCATCGTGGCAGCACAGCCTATAAGGGGACATACTGGTATTACTTCGACACATTTAACCGCAAAATGAGATGAAACACGTTGTACTGATTCTATCGATTGTCATGCTCATTGCCAGCTGCCAGCCTAAGCCTGGAGATGAAAGAAAGATGAACGACCGTTTACCTTCCATTTATCCCGATTACACCGAAGTAACGATTCCTCAGAACATTGCCCCACTCAACTTCCTCGTAAAGGAAAAAGGATGTGACGCCGTTGAAGTTGTCGTCGCTCCAAATGATAAAAGTCATATTTCCGACCATTCCATCGTCATCCATGCAAGGGGAAATGAGGTGGTTTTCGACATGGACGAATGGAAAACGACCATGAAGGAGAATGCCGGCAAATCGGTACAAGTCACCGTCACGGCACGGATAGAGGGAGAGTGGATTCAGTTCAAATCATTCAACTGGAGCATCACTACGGAAGAGATAGACCCTTTCCTCACCTATCGGCTGATTGAGCCCGACTATGAAATATGGAACCATGTAGAACTGCGGGAGCGGTGTCTGGAAAACTTTGAAGAAAGGAACATCTCCACCTATAAGCTTGTGGAGAACCGATGTATGAACTGTCATGTCTATGCCAATCAGAATGCCGACCTCTCTATGTTTTAT
>Ga0247611_10001207_pt1 | contig 46899 bp, 49 predicted proteins | sample 177DNAGHGhighgp2_FD_192422 | JGI IMG/M metagenome (GOLD analysis project Ga0247611, IMG submission 192422) | Sheep rumen microbial communities from Palmerston North, Manawatu-Wanganui, New Zealand - 1770 DNA GHGhigh gp2 | ecosystem: Host-associated > Mammals > Digestive system > Stomach > Rumen... | reverse complement strand
TCTGTCTCGCCAATATAATTTTAACAAAACAACAATAATTCTACCAACTAATCAATTATGGAAGAGAAAGACAAAATTGCACTTGCCCAAGACTGGGTACGCAAACTGGCAAATGGCATAAATCCACTTACAGGGAATGCCGTAAATGAAGATGACGTGGTAAATAATGTGCATATCTCTCGTTGCCTTTTCTATGTAGCGGATTTAATAGGCAAGTATACGGAGAGGAGGCCAAGGTCTAACTCTTCAAGAATAATTCCGTTTACGGCATCCGCTGTGCAAAAAGAGAAATATAACTATGTAGAGGCTATATCTATATCTGCTTTTGCAAGAGAAATAGAGAAGTTAATCCCCGAAGATATGAAAGCGTTAGGCTATTCTTTGATGACTAACTGGCTTGCACAAAATGGATTGCTAACGGAAAGTGAGCCGGACACGAATGGACGTACTTTCAAAGTTGCAACCGCAAAAGGAGAAGAAATCGGTATCTATTCCGAGGAGCGCGAAAGTGAAGGAAGAGGACACTATCTCATTACTCTCTACAATCGCGAAGCACAAAGATTTTTGCTTGAGCACTTAGAAGAAATATCGCACATCCATTAATCTAAAATGCAGAATTGATGTCTTGTCTCCAAGTTTTATTAGCGATTATTTTCCCGCCGCTGGCGGTAATTGACCGCGGATGCGGTTCCGTGTCCATTGTATTCCTGCTTACCCTCTGCGGATGGATACCGGGAGTTATAGGTGCCCTAATCATTCTAAATAAGAATGAATGAGAATGCAAAAAAATGAAAAAAGTTGCAATAGAGGTGATAGATGTCTCATCCACAAGGGAGAGATCACTACGTGTGCATCTCTTTTTTGCCTATATAGAGAGGGGTATGGATATTTAAGAGTAATAGTGGCGCGAGAGTGGCTGATTGACTGCTACAATTTGGCGAGGTCAACAACACACCAAAATCTTAATAATCGGAAACTTTATATTGACAATTCCTAAACTATTGAAATACAGCATGTTCGTAGAAGAAAAGTTTATATATGGGCGTTTTGCTTTGCATAATTCGTGAAAAAGTAGTATCTTTGCAGAAAATTTCAAGAATGACGATGAAAAGCAAGTTCTTAATAGGATTGATAGGAGCGATGGCTCTCTGCCTCATGAGTGCGTGCGCTAACGGGGACGTGCAGCGTGTGCAGAAAGCGGAAGAGTTACTGACCGTGAACAGGGATTCGGCAATGGCAATATTGCGCGAAGTGGTACGTCCAGACCAGTTGCCGGAAGAATCGAAAGCCCTGTATTGGTTCTGCGTGGCAGACATTCGCGCTAACACCATGCAATCGCTGTCCGAAGACTCCATGATCTGTTGGGCGGCGCAGTATTTCCACGACAGGTGGCTGCAAGACGGAGCGTACGAGGATTATATGATGAAAGCGGGCATGGAGGAGGCTTTTTATTGGTGGTGGAATGACAATAAAGAAAAGGCACAACAAGTTCTGCAACGCCAGCAGCGATATGCCGAGGAGATAGCAGAAAAGAAAGGTGAACATATCTGGGAAGTGATTTTGCTGCGTATATCTGCCGAACTTGCCATGCGCGATTATGATTATGAGCACGTGCGCGACTACACGGAAGCACTCGTCCGTCTCGGTGACGAGAAAGCAATCCATCTGGACGAAGTAGCGCGAGTCTATAACGGCATGGCAATTACGTATTTCTATTTGGGCGAATACGACAAAATGGAGGAGAGCTTTGAGAAAGCGATTGCACATACTTCCGATTCCGCATTTATTGTCAATGTGGTACGCCGTAATTATGCCGACCTGTTAGGTGAAATCGGGCAAACCGACCGCGCTATTCGAATGCATGAGGAACTGGCGACCGTCTATAGAGAAGGGGAGAGTTGGCTATTGGTGGAAAGTCTTTATTCATTGTCGCGTTTGTGGCTCAACAAGGGCGACAAACAGCGCGCAGACAGATATATGCATGAAGCGGAAGAACTATTCGAGACCTACAAGGAAACAATCTCTTCGCCATCTGCCGAAGCAGGTTTGCTGGCTCATCGGCAAGTGCTGAACTATGCGCTGCACGGCAACTATCAGATGATGCCTTTAGCCACGTACAATGTTCGGTGGCAGGATAAAGATTATATCCGTTACCGCGTGGCAGAAGCCAAAGAGCGTTCCATGAGTGACTTGCGCGAACAAGTGCTGCGGCAGAAGTTGGCAAAGCAACGGCAAACGGTACTCCTCGTTGGACTTGTGTGCGTGGTCTTGGGCTTGTGCCTGTTGTTGGCCTATTTGTACCGCCGCCGTCAACGGTTGCTTTTGGAGAAGGAAGAGGAGATTGAGACCCTGCGTAACATGTTGGCTTCCGGTGCTTCCGAGCACTCCGAGAAACAACCTGCGGATGGGGATGTGCGCAAACTGATGTTGCAGCAATTGGGTGTCATCAAAACGATTGCCGGAACACCCACCGAAGCCAATCAACAGCTGCTTGCACGCCTCATGGCATTAAATGAGACAACAGCCAATGCCCTCATCGATTGGCCAAGCATTTACCAAACCATCGATCTTGTCTATGACGGTTTCTATACACGTCTTGCGCAGAAATATGGAAATGTCTTGAACGAGAAGGAACTGCAACTCTGCTGCTTGTTGAAAGCCGATTTCTCCACCAAGGAGATCAATATGCTCACTCGTCAAAGTATCCAAACCATCTATCAGCGTAAGACCCAAGTCCGTCAGAAACTCTCCCTTGCCGAAGCCGAAGACATCACAACTGCGATAATCTAATTAGAACAACGCTCATTCAACACCTAGAGAGAGTCTAAGTTCGCTTAGGCTCTCTTTTTTTTGCCATTTCTCTTGCATATATCAATTTATTTTTGTAATTTTGTGCCAAATTTTAAAATGACTAACTATGCTCATTAAGATCTATAGTGCCGCACCTGTAGGTATCGAAGCTGTAAAGGTTACGATTGAGGTACATTCAAAGCCCGGATTTGATTTTATTATGGTGGGTTTACCTGATGTGTCCGTCAAAGAGTCACATGAACGAATCATGGCTGCGCTGACCGTTAATGGGTTAGAGGCGCTACATCGTTCGTACACGATCAACATGGCTCCTGCGGATATCAAGAAAGAAGGTGCGCTCTATGACCTGCCGTTGGCGATTGGTATGTTGGCAGGAGGGGAGAAGATAAAATCCAAAGAGCTAGCGAACTATATGATGGTAGGTGAGTTGTCGCTGGATGGTTCGTTGCAACCCATTCGCGGTGCGCTGCCGATTGCTTTGTGCGCGCGTAAGGCCGGTTTTAAGGGATTGATCTTACCGGAAGTAAATGCCGAAGAAGCGGCTGTCGTAGATGGTTTGGAGGTGTATGGACTGAAGAACCTTATGGAGGTGATCCATTTCCTGAATGGCGAGCCGAAAGATGAGTTGAATCCGGACGAACCTTGGCTTCCGACACAAGTAGATACGCAGAAACTGTTTGATGAGTTAGCCTTCCCGACAGATGTTGATTTCTCGGATGTACGCGGACAATTCAAGGTGCGTCGAGCCGTGGAGATAGCTGCTGCAGGTGGACATAACATGATCATGATAGGTCCTCCGGGTGCCGGTAAATCGATGATTGCCAAACGTATACCGACAATCCTTCCTCCGTTAACTTTGGAAGAAGTTTTAGAGACGACCAAGATCCATTCCATCGTAGGTCTGACGAATAAAAAGAAAGGAGCCAGTAGCTCACTTATCGTTCAGCGTCCGTTCCGTTCGCCGCACCATACAATAACCGATACAGCACTTGTTGGCGGAGGTACTAATCCTCATCCCGGAGAGATCTCATTGGCGCATAATGGCGTACTCTTCCTTGATGAGCTTCCCGAGTACAAGCGTTCTGCGCTCGAAGTGATGCGTCAACCGCTGGAGGATCGGCATATCACCGTGGCACGTACCAAAGAGACAGTCGATTACCCGGCTTCGTTCATGTTGGTGGCTGCGATGAACCCTTGTCCGTGCGGGCATTACGGCGAGAATAACCCTGCTCATCCGTGTACGTGTACACCTGCGCAAGTGCATCGTTATATGAGCAAGATCAGTGGGCCGCTCCTCGATCGTATCGATATCCAATGTGAGATAGAAGCCGTGCCGTACGATCAGTTACGCGATAACCAACCGGGTGAGACTTCTGCTGCTATCCGCGAACGGGTGCTGAGAGCAAGAGCTATTCAGACGGAACGATTTAAACACAGCAAACTCGTGCATTGCAACGCGATGATGAATAATAAGATGGTTCGTCAATATTGCGCTTTGGATGCGGAATCGGACAAACTGCTGGAGTTCACCATGACCAAGTTAGGTTTCTCCGCACGTGCCTATGATCGCATCCTTAAGGTCGCTCGTACAATCGCTGATTTGGAAGGCTCTGAGAATATCCAGAAGAAACATATGCTCGAGGCCATTTCCTACCGTTCTCTGGATCGAAACAACTATGTAGGATAATGGCATCTCCGAATTCGGTGCACGACGGACAGATGCTTTGGATGCATTATAGAATCTGCGCTGTGTGATTCTTCGTATCGACTTTTTCGATAATGCGCTCTAACACGCCCTCTTCGCTGAATACGAACGTCTTGCGAAGCGTGCCCATGGATACCTTACCGTAGTTTTTCTTTTCTCCCCAGGCGCCGAAAGATTGCAGCATCTCGGTTGTAGGGTCGCTGAGCAGCGGGAAAGGCAGGTCGAATTTCTCTTTGAACTTGACATGCGAAGCCAGGCTGTCCTTGCTGACACCATAAACCTGGTAACCTTGTGCAAGGAAGGTACGGTAGTTGTCGCGGATGTTACATGCTTCAGCCGTGCAACCCGGAGTGGAGTCCTTCGGATAAAAATAAATGACTGTCTTTTTGCCGATCAGGTCCTTGTCTGTAATCATTTTGCCGGTTTCGTCGGCTGCAGCGAAACTCGGCATCTTGTCTCCTACTTGTAACATAATTATTGTCGTTTTAAAATTTTTACTCCCCATTTGCCGATGCGGTAAAGCATTGGTTTACAGATAGATAAGAAACGTCCGTGTTCGACCAGTTTGCCTCCGAATTCTGCCTTGAAATCACGCACACCGTAGGGTACTCCGGGTTCTCCGGCTCCCATCATATCGTACCGTGTACAACCGGATTGGTGCGCCAATTGGATTCCGGCATAGGTCGCCATGACGGACGGATATTGGTCCTTGTTTTCGGCATTAAGTCCGCATTCAAACCACTCATATACCGTTCGCTCATCTGCCACTACCATACTGCCTCCTATGACACGTCCTTCGTACTTGACTAAAAGGAATTTAGCGATTCCTTGGCGATAGGCTTCCAAGAAGAATTCGATGGGCCAAAGCGGTGTCTTTACTTTCGTACGATATAGTTCCGTAAGCACTTTGTACCATTCTTTAATCTCGGATTCACTAACTGCTAACTCGGTAATCGCATTCGACTTCTTGAGTTGTCGTTTGCGGTTATCGCTCAGGTTGTTAACGGATGGATCGACCTGGAAATTCAGGTGCGGTTTATACGCAAATCCCGCTGCTTTAAACGCCTCTTTCCATGCACTATAATCATTAAAATTCCGAGTCTCTATATAGATAGTTTTTGGCCGCAAATCTTTGCGAATGCGTCCAAGCAGAGCGGTGACATCTTCTTTCGCGCAATTCGCAGCAATTACAACTCCTCCTGTGATTATTGCACGACGTGTGAAGAATTGCTTGATAGGATTACTTTCTTTGGTCACATATCCGACGCAAACGGCACGCAGTTGTCCGGCGCATTCAACCCCATAGACGAACGGTTCCATCAGTTCCGGCAGGGGTGCAAAAAAATCATATGCCTCCGGAGACTGGAACCATGTTCCCGTCTCACTTGTCCGCACCAACTCACTCCATTGTTGCCGATCTATTTGATTATATGTCAGAATTTTATTCAAAAGCGTTAATACACTCTACCACATATTCCATCTGTTCCTTGCTCATGCACGGACTAATCGGCAACGATAGTTCGGCATCGGCAAGGAATTCGGTTATAGGTAAGGAAAGTTGCGGGATATTCCAAGCCTCCTTGGCATAGCACTCCTGCTTGTGCGGCGCGATGGGGTAGTGGATAACCGTACCAATCTCTTTTACTGCCAGATAATCGTGTAGCGCGTCACGTTTACCAGCCTTGACAATAACCGGGAACAAATGATACACATTATGCGCATCGTTGAGTCGTTCCGGCAATTCGATGAGCGGATTGTTGAAGTGCTTGTAATAGTACGCTGCCACTTCCTGACGACGCTTGATATCTTCATCCAGGTACTTCAGTTTGACGTCAAGAATGGCAGCCTGAATCTCATCCAAACGGCTGTTTCGTCCTGCGTATTTGAAGACGTACTTGCGTTGTGAACCATAGTTAGCTAGAGCCCGCACGGCTGCTGCCAGTTCCGGATCATTCGTCGTTACCGCACCGGCATCGCCCAACGCACCGAGGTTCTTGCCCGGGTAGAAAGAGTGTCCGGCAGCATCACCAATCGAACCGGTACGCTTTCCCTGCCAGGTACAACCATGAGCTTGCGCATTGTCCTCGATGAGCTTGAGATTATACTTCTTGCACAACTCTGCAATCTTATCCGTCATCGCATTTCGACCATAGAGATGCACGATGCAAATCGCCTTCGTCCGCTCAGTAATAGCAGCTTCAATCAATTCATCGTCAATCTCCAGCGTCTCCTTTCGCGGCTCGACGAGAACCGGTTTCAGACCATTCTCGGTGATGCCCAGAATCGTAGCGATATACGTGTTGGCCGGAACGATCACTTCGTCTCCCGGTTGCATCACACCTAATTCTATATACGCGCGGAAGATCCAGATCAACGCATCCAGACCATTGGCACAACCGATGCAGTAGGGACTCCCGACATATTCGGCATAATGCTTCTCAAACGCCTCATTCTCTTTTCCTTGCAGATACCATCCGCTATCAATCACTCGTCTCGCTGCCTCACGAATCTCCTCTCCGTGCATAGCCGTGACGTCATGTAAACTCAAAAAAGGTACATTCATATTCAAACAATTTTGCTTGCAAAATTACTACTTTTTTTTGACATATGCAAGTATTTTACACTTTTGTCGCATATTTGCTGCAATTTTTCATTTTTTCTTGCATATCTCAATTTTTTTTTGTACCTTTGCACGCAAATAGGATGAATATGCTAACAATTAAACACACAGAAGCAGAACGCAACGGCCTTTTTGAGGCATGGATGGACGATGTTCACGTAGGCGAATTGACGTACCAGCGTACCACTCCGGAACGGATGATCATCAACCACACACGTGTCTTCGAAGGCTTTGAAGGGCAGGGTATAGCTCACCAACTAGTGATGGCTGCTGTTGATTTCGCGCGCCAAAACAGCCGCACGATCATCCCCGTTTGTTCCTATGCGCGCAAAGTCCTCACGCGCACGGATGAATATAAGGATATACTTGCTTAAGATCGCAACAAACAATTATTGAATTTGGATAAATGCCTGAATATGACGAAAATCCTTTTTATATGTCACGGCAACATCTGCCGCTCGCCGATGGCTGAGTTTATCATGAAGCACTTGGCCGCGCAAGCCGGACGTGCCACCGACTTCGAGATTGCGTCAGCTGCGGTGTCAACTGAGGAGATCGGCAACGACATCTATCCTCCGGCTAAGCGGATGTTAGCCTCCAAAGGCGTGCCGTTTGAGCGTCGTGCCGCACGACAGATGACGCGTTCCGACTATGCCTACTACGACCATATCGTCTGCATGGACCAGAGTAATCTGCGGTGGATGAAATATATCATCGGAGAAGATTCGGACCACAAAGTCTCGCTCATGATGGCTTGGACAATCCCCAATGTCCAATCTCCAATATCCAATATCGGAAGCGTCCCCGATGTTTCCGATCCCTGGTACACCGGGGATTTTACGAAGGCCTACGATGATATCCTCGAAGGCTGCCAAGCGATGTTAAAACAGATCTAATTATTAACCATATAAACATAATTTTTATGATGCCGCTTCTTTTTTCATTAATCACGCTTCCTTACGCGCCCAACGCGTTGGAGCCGGTGATCAGTCAGGAAACGATTGAATATCACCACGGTAAGCACTTGCAGACCTATGTCGATAACCTCAACAAACTCGTTGCCGGAACGGAGTTCGAGTCCATGCCGCTGGAGCAGATTGTTGCCCAATCGCAAGGCGCTATTTTCAACAATGCCGGACAGATCTTGAATCACAATCTGTACTTCTTGCAGTTCAAACCCTTCTCCAATCTCCAATCTCCAATGTCCAATGACCAATTGCCTGTAATCAAGGCCATTGTCCGTGATTTTGGTTCGTTTGAAGCCTTCAAAACGGAGTTTGAACAGAAAGGCACCACGCTTTTCGGTTCGGGGTGGGTTTGGCTTGCTGCGGACAAGGATGGTAAACTCGTTATCACCCAGGAGCCCAATGCCGGGAATCCAGTCACCAAAGGCCTCAAACCCCTGCTGACGATGGACGTCTGGGAGCATGCCTATTACATCGACTATCGCAATCGTCGTGCGGCCCACCTCCAAGCCCTTTGGCAGATCATCAATTGGGACGAAATCAATCGTCGTTATACCGAATAATCATCGATTTTCGTTACAAAATCAACATTTTTGAAAGAATTTCCCATATATATTTGCATATATGGGATTTTTTTTGTACCTTTGCCGCCCGAATTGCTGTGTGTGCATATATGCGAATGATGCATGCGCATGTGTGAGAGAGGTAAACGTAGTACATGTCCAAACAACTTCAAATACGTAATTCCACTGCGGAGTTCCTAATCTTCCAAGCCGAAGACAAAGCGCAGGGTGTTCAGGTGTTCTATCAAGATGAGAACATCTGGGCAACACAAGATGCCATTGCCACGCTCTTCAACAAAGGACGTACTACCATCTCCGAGCACATGAAGCATATTTATCAAACGGGAGAATTGGATGAGCAGACCACATGTCGGAAATTCCGACACATGGGGGCCACGGGACAAGAATACGAGACAAAATATTATAACCTTGATGCTATCATCTCCGTGGGTTACCGCGTCAACTCGATTCGTGCCACCCAGTTCCGTCGGTGGGCAACTAGCGTGTTGCGGCAGTTTGCTATCAAAGGCTATGTCCTCGACCGGAAACGCATGGAGAACGGAGCCTTCTTGAGCGAAGATTACTTCGAGCATCTGTTGGCTGAGATCCATGAGATTCGTCTCTCTGAGCGTCGATTCTACCAGAAGTTGACGGATATCTACGCCACTAGCATGGACTACGACAAGGACGCACCGATGACGCGGCAGTTCTTCCAGATGATACAGAACAAGATGCATTATGCGGTGCATCAGCACACGGCTGCCGAACTGATCATGGAGCGTGCCAGTGCGGAGAAGGAGCACATGGGACTGACGACGTGGGAGAATGCACCGAGTGGTAAGATCGTCAAGACGGACGTGAGCATCGCGAAAAACTATTTGAAGCAGAATGAGTTGGAGGATATGGGTAATATTGTGTCGGCAGTGTTGGACTTTGCGGAGGCACGTGCCAAACGCCATATCCCGATGACGATGGAGGATTGGGCAAAACGTATCGATGCGTATCTGAATAGCGATGAGCGTCCATTGTTGACGGATGCCGGAAGTGTGAGCCATGAGGCAGCGCAGGAGTATGCAGAGACGGAGTTTGAGAAGTACCGTGTCATTCAGGATCGGCTGTTTGAGTCCGACTTTGATCGTTTCGCCTTGCCGACATTGCCGTTTGAAGAAGAAACACCTAATGCGACAGAAGATGGAAGTAAGTGAATTGCGAACAATGGATCCAAGGATGATCAGAGTCATCGAGGCAATCGGGACGGAGGTGATCTCTCGTCGAGGCATTTGTGGTAATATGGAGGTGCGTGCCCGGAAGAACTTGTGGGATTTGTACATGACTCCGTCGATGCAGCAAGGTTATGTTCGGTTCTTGTATCCGGAGCATCCCAACAGTCCTGATCAGAAATACCTGTTGACGGACAAGGGCATGGAGGTGTATAAGGCGTTGCAGGAGAAAGCGAAAGGTGCTGCGGAGTAACGATACAAGCGCAATACAAGTACAATACAAGGTTAGCGTGGGTGTTTGCGGGGGCGTGTAATGGGATGAGAGAGTGGTGATGATGGATGCGAGCCGACAATACAAGTAAGATACAAGTACAGTACAAGGTGAGGTTGAGAATGGTTAAATAGATGGGAAGGACTCAGAAGGAGAGGAAGAACCGACAATACAAGTACAATGCAAGTACAATACAAGATGAGCTTGAATTGACTTGAGGGAGAAAAGAGAGAAAGAAACAGGGGACTGAATCAACAATACAAGTACAATACAAGTGGAATACAAGTACAATACAAGTAGAATACAAGTACAATACAAGTAGAATACAAGCACAATACAAGATAGACTTGAATGAAATAGATAAAAGAAACCCAGATGAACTGGGAAAAACAAAGAAAATATCAAAAACAAAATATGGATAAAAATATTGCAATAGAATTTGAACACGTATCCAAGCAATATAGGCTTGGATTAGTGTCAACAAAAACGCTAAGTCATGACATCCGCCGATTCTGGATTACCAATGTCCTTGGCAAAGAGGATCCGTATCTCAAGATCGGCGAAACCAATGACAGAGCAACTAAGGGTAGCTCTGAATATGTATGGGCGTTGAGGGATATTGATTTCAAGGTGGAGCAGGGTGACGTTGTGGGGATAATTGGAAAGAATGGTGCCGGGAAATCGACGCTGCTGAAGTTGTTGAGCCGCGTCACAGGCCCCACCATCGGTACCATCCGTGCTCATGGCCGTATAGGCTCCCTGCTCGAAGTGGGAACTGGTTTTCACGGAGAGATGACGGGACGGGAGAATATCTTCATGAACGGAGCTATCCTGGGCATGAGCCGTGCAGAGATCCAGAGTAAACTGGATGAGATCATTGACTTCAGCGGCTGCGAACGGTATATCGACACCCCGGTGAAGCGGTATAGCTCGGGAATGACGGTGCGTCTGGGTTTTGCGGTGGCAGCGTTCCTGGAGCCGGAGATCTTGGTGGTGGATGAAGTGCTTGCGGTGGGCGATGCGGAGTTCCAAAAGAAAGCGATAGGTAAGATGAAAGACGTTTCCCAAGGCCAAGGCCGAACAGTCCTCTTCGTGAGTCATAATATGGCATCTATCCGTAATCTCTGCACCAGCGGAGTGGTGCTGGAGTATGGACAAGTCAAGTATCGGGATACCAACATCAACAAGGTCGTTGATTTCTATCTCAACGGCAATGCCGGTGAGGTAGGCGATAGAGCCAAACTGAGCGGAGATGAACTCAAGTCGTATCGGCTTAAAGATAGTGCGTCTCGTCAGTTGGAGATCACGGAGATTGAGCGTTTGACGCCTTATAAGGTGGATTCGACGGATGACCAGATTTATCGGGTGAGAGTGAAACGTCATGATCCGTCGATTAAGAAGGTATGCCTGAATACATTGGTGGATGATATATTGACGGACAACCGTGTTGGCGTGACATGCAGCGAGGTATTTGACATACCGGAAGGGAAGAATGAGTTTGAGATTGAGGTTACGCTGAAGCATCTCAACCTCAAGCCTGGCACATATAAGATGAATTTCTGGCTGAGCAATAGTCCGATGATTAACTCCTGGAGTATCTTGGATGGCATCTATAACTCGTTGACTTTCGAAGTAATCTCGTACGATAACAAACCGATTACGGTATGGCCTAATGATTGGGGATTCAATTATTTTGATGGATGTAAAGCAAAAATGAGTTAAGATATGATTCTTCACCTGCTGACAGACGAAAAGTTTACGGATTATACCATCAAGCAATTCTCCGGATCGGAGATGTGCTCTGAGTTTGTGTTGATACCATCCAATGGCTTGATGAATCTCGTAGCGCTTACGGATAGGTGTACTATCGTGAGGCAGAATAGTCCGGAGTTTGACGCATTGCTCAGTCGTCTTGATCAATATACCTGTATCATCTTGCATGGATTGATGTGGGTAAGCTGGCAGCAGCAGATTTTAGACAATGTACCGGATAATGTAAAAGTGGCATGGGTATTTTGGGGCGGAGAGATTTATTCGAGGCAGGTGGAATATTATAAGTTCTTGGCTCCCATTACGAAGGCTATTTGTCTGTTCCGTCGAATGGTGAAGGGCAATAAGAAGGCTACTTCTGATGACATTGCATATCGATATTTTCAAAAAATTGATTATTGTTTGACAGACGAGCGCGAAGAATTTGAATATGCAAGCCGGTTCGCTCAAAAGCAATATGAGTATCAGTGGTACAATTACTATTCGTTGGAAGAAACGATAGGTACATTGCTTTCGGAGAGATGTGCAGGCAATAATATCATGATCGGCAATTCAGCGAATGCGAAGAATAATCATTTTGACATACTTTGGAAGATGCATTGTAATCGAAAGAAGTTGAATGAGGCAAATAGAAAGTTGGTTGTGCCGCTGAGTTATGGGGATGTATGGGTGCGCGAACGGGTGAAGCGTTTTGGGAAACGATTATTTGGAGATAGAATGCAGGCATTGGATACATTTATATCTCGCGATGAATATAATGCGCTAATGTTATCTTGCTCAACAATGATTTTGGGATATATGCAACCGGCAGGGCAGGGAAATATCATTACGGGATTGTGGCTCGGAATGCGAGTGTATCTGAGCGAAAAGAGCATGACCTACCAATATTTCAAGCGAATCGGATGCGTGGTATATTCGATGGAGAGCGATTTAAAGAAATATGGTTATGCACCGATGGAGGAGAAAGATGTGGAGCAGAACCGTGCGGTGTTGAAACAGTGGTACTCAAAGGAGAGTATGCATAAACAGAATTTGGAAATTGTAAAAGCACTATCATAGAATGCAACAGGTATTTTCATATCGAGCGAATAAGATACTTTTCAATTTCTTACGGAGCAATCATTTGCAGGGAGAAGTTATATTACCGGCGAATATCTGCCATGATGTGGTAGAGACTTTGCTATATACTGGTTGCACTTTGCGGTTTGTGGATATAGATGCCCATACCTTGTGCTTGGATTGGAAGCAAGCTGTTGCGTTGGCGAAAGATGCCTGTGCTATCTTGTTTGTGCATACGTATGGGGTAGAAGATGATTATTCCGACTTCTTTGCTGCAGCACGAAAAGAGAATCCGAAGATCGCTATTATCGACGACAGATGTCTATGCTTCCCGTGTCTTGATTTGGTGCAGACGGATGCGGACTTGGTGCTGTATAGTACCGGTGAGAAGAAACAGGTCGATTTGGGTATAGGTGGCATCGGGTATGTGGCAGACGGTTGGAAATACGAAGATATTCGGGTGCCTGATAATGCAGTGCTGACAAACGAAACATGGACGCCGAATAAAGCTGAGATAGAGAAGAAGATGGATGAGGTAATTTCGCATAAAGAGAAGTTGAATGACATCTATCGACGTAACCTCTCAAAACATGTCCTGCGTCTGCCGGATCTGTATCAGCATTGGCGATTCCATATCATAGTGCCTAATAGAGGAGAGATGTTACAGGCTATTTTTGATGCAGGACTCTTTGCCAGTGGGCACTATGCGGTGCAGGGTGGCGATTGCCCAATCGCAACAAACCTGCATGCGATAGTGATTAACTTATTTAATGACTTCTATTACACGGAAGAGCAAGCGCAGAAGACGTGTGGTGTAATTTTAGAAGTTTTGCAACGAAACAAATGAAAACATTAGCAATCATAGGAGCGAGTTATTTGCAGTTACCTTTAGTAAAACGTGCCAAAGAGATGGGACTCTACACTATCTGTTTCGCATGGGCTGAAGGTGCTGTATCCAAGGATGTAGCGGATAAGTTCTACCCAATCTCTATTGTTGAGAAAGAGCAAATATTGGATGTTTGTCGTCAAGAGCAAATAGATGGAATATGCACTATTGCTTCTGATGTCGCAGCTCCTACTGTAGCTTATGTGGCAGAGCAGATGGGATTGGTAGGAAATAGTTACGAATGTGCGTTGCGAGCCAATGATAAGTACCTTATGCGCAAGACATTTCAATCAGCTCGTATCCTATGCCCGTTATTCCAAATGGTGAAGAGTGCAGAAGAGAAATTAAATGAAGCCTTTTCCTATCCGCTTATTATCAAACCTACTGATCGTTCCGGTAGTTTAGGAGTAACCAAAGTAAGTGATCTCATTGCTCGGAAATATGCTTTACAGACAGCATTGGAATATTCTTTCAAGCATGAAGCGATAATGGAAGAATACATTGAAGGACGAGAAATCAGCGTGGAGTTTATCTCATATCAAGGTAGACACTATCCATTGCAAATAACCGATAAGGTAACAACCGGAGCACCGCATTTCGTAGAGTTGGAGCATCATCAACCGGCTGATATAACAACTGCACAATATGAAGAAATTTATGCTATAACTAAACGAGCACTCACGGCTCTTGGTGTAACCAATGGTGCCTCACATTCCGAGTACCGCATAACGGCGGATGGCAAGATATATGTGATGGAGATAGGTGCGCGAATGGGAGGAGATTTTATTGGTAGCGATTTAGTACAACTGAGTACCGGGTATGATTTCCTGCGAGGAGTGATTGAGGTGGCATTGGGAACGTTCAACCCGCCGCAATTGAAAGAGCACAACTATAGTGGCGTGTATTTCTTAAGCGAAGCAACGGCATATCTGAAACCGCTCATTGAGCAGCATGCCTTGCCGGAGATAGTGCAAGCAGAGATTACCGATCCCGAACTTCGTCCGTTAACATGCAGCGGGGACAGAAGTGGGTATCTGATTTATAAAAGTGATAAAAAGTTAAACTTATGATAGATTTTAATCGTCCGCACCTCACAGGAAAAGAGGCGCATTACATGTACCAGGCCGTGTCGAAGTTTCATTTGAGCGGCAACGGCGAGTACACCAAGAGGTGTCAGCAGTTCTTCGAGGAGCGCTACGGCTTTAAGAAATGTCTGTTAACCACATCCGGCACAGACGCACTAGAGATGTGCGCGATGTTGTGCGACCTCAAACCCGGTGATGAAGTCATCATCCCGAGTTATACCTTCGTCAGCACTGCTCTTGCGTTCCTCCGCGAAGGAGCAAAAGTAGTCTTTGCCGATAGCATGAAGCGCAATCCGAATCTGGATGCCGAAGCTATCGAAGCGCTCATTACTCCGCGCACCAAAGTGATTGTGCCGGTACACTATGCCGGAGTAGCATGCGATATGGATAAGATTATGGCTATCGCAGAGAAGCATAATCTGCTTGTTGTTGAGGATGCAGCTCAAGCAATCGACAGTTATTACCGTTCACCCGTAACCGGTAACCCGTCACCCCTCGGCTCGATAGGTCACCTATCGGCCTTCAGCTTCCATGAGACGAAGAATATCACTGCCGGAGGAGAGGGAGGATTGTTGGTTGTGAATGATGAGCGGTTCATTAGAAGAGCTGAAATATTATGGGAGAAGGGAACGAACCGAGCAGAGTTCTTTAGAGGAGCTGTGAATAAATACGGCTGGGTAGATATGGGTTCGAGCTTCTTACCGGCAGAGATCAATGCAGCCTTCCTATGGGCGCAACTCGAGAACCTCGATGAGATCCAAACTAAACGTAAGGCTCTCTGGGAAACTTATTATAAACTTCTCAAACCTCTTGCCGAGAAGGGTTACTTCTCGATGCCGGATATTCCTGACTATGCATCGAACAACGCCCACATGTTCTATTTGGTTTGCCGGAACTTAGAGGAGCGCACCAATCTCATTAAGTTCCTAAAAGAACATGAGATACAAGCCGTGTTCCACTATCTGAGTCTGCACAGCAGCGAATATTACAAGGACAAACACGACGGACGTGACCTGCCGGAATGCGATCGGTATATGGACACCTTAGTACGTCTGCCATTGTTTTATGATCTGGAGATAGAGGACGTCGAACGAGTTTGTGAAACAATTAAGCAATTCTTTGAAAAATGAAAAGGTTAGATTTGATAGGTCGTATACGTCGCACGATAGCGAGTAAAACTCGAGCATATTATCGCAAGCAATGGGAAAAGCTACAACCTCAAGATTTTTATAACGATCCTGAGCGAGTACATCGTATATGGTATATGTTCCGCAAGGGGAGGAGACCGAACTTTGAAAATCCGAAGGACTTTAATGAGCGTCTGATGGCTCTCAATTTGAAGAACTATCGCGACGATAAGATGCGAAAGTTGATAATTCAGTGTGCAGATAAGTATGCCGTGCGGGAGTATGTGGAGAAGAAAGGATTTGGTAATATCTTAGTAGAATGCTACGGGGTATATGACAATTTTGATGAGATAGATTTTGAGAAGTTGCCGGATCAGTTCGTGATGAAGACGACGAATGCCAGCGGACAGAACTATATCTGCTTGGACAAGAGTAAGATGGATGTTCCGGCTGTTAAGAAGCAGTTTGAGGAATGGATGGGTGGAACGAATGATTTCGGACTTACCACAGGCGAGTGGCACTATTCGCAAATGAAGCCGCGTATTATTATTGAGAAGTATTTGTCCATTTTGGGTGATGACTCATTAGTAGATTATAAGTTTCATTGCATCAACCACAAAGTCTATGGTGAGTACGTATGTTATGACAGAGTGGTGAATACGCATATCGTTAATTATGATCACTATGATGCGGATTGGAATTTGACGGATGGAGTATTGCCGAATTTCCACCCGACGCAGCGACTCTTGCCTAAACCGCAGAATTTCGAAAAGATGAAGGAGATAGCGGAGGCATTGAGTTCCGATTTTAATTATGTCCGGGTGGATATGTATGATATTGATGGAAAGATTTATTTTGGCGAGATGACGTTTACACCGATGGGTAATTATCTTCCTTATCGTAAATGGTTATTAGAGGACATGGAGAAGTTTTATCGAAACACTAAACTTGTATAAAATTATTTAAATATGGCACTATCTCTTTCTGCTTCACAGCAAAGTATTCAACAATTGTTCGAAACTTCTGAGCAATATGTTATTCCGGACTTCCAGCGACCATATTTATGGGAATATGATGAGTGTTCCCAATTATATACGGATTTAACATCCGCATTCCATCGAAACCGGGAGGAGTATTTTCTCGGTTCGGTGCTGCTTGCTAGAGGTAAGGATAACAGTAAACAGCCGATTATCATAGACGGACAACAACGAATAGTAACTATTTGGATTATTATGAAGGTGTTATCAGAAATGTATCCAAACTATGTTACGTTTCCTAAATTACTCACGGTAAACTTGTCTCTTAGAGAAAATAAGATGGAATCCAAGATATTTTCTAATGTACAGGAAGTTGAAGATTGGAAAGAAATTAATTTCATTCTGAATCTTAACTTCGATATGCTATTAGACGCGGTAGATTCAGAAAGAGGGGATGTTTATGATAGATTACAATCAACGAAGATAGGAACTAGTGTTCTGTTGTTCTTCCAATGGTTTAATGATTATCGCAAGCGAGATGTTAAAGAATTAGAGGATTTCTGTGATTATTTGTTAGAACGTGTATTTATGCTACCTATAGAATTGAAGGAAGATACAGCAATAGAAGCACAGGATAGAACGTTGACTATTTTCGAAACACTTAACAATAGGGGAAGAGAATTAGATGATGCCTATATATTCAAAGCTCGTTTATATTCAATGGCAAAGAATATGGGCAAAGCTGAAGAATTTTCTAACGATTGGAGTTCTATCAATGATTCCTGTAAATTACTTCATATAAAGTTAGATGAGCTATTCCGTTATTATTCGCATATAATCCGTGCCGAGAAAGGTATAACCACATCCGAAGTACGATTGAGAGAATTTTTTACAGGCTCGGAAAATACACCTTTACTTACAAAGGGGGTAGATGTGGTAATGTCTGATTTAAATAAGATTATTGATATCCTCTTTTACTTAGAGCAATTGCGTAGAGAAAATTCATTTAATACGCGATGGCTGCAGATATTGGATGCATATTCTAATGTCTATCCCCAATATGCGTTAGTGGTATACCTTTATTATAGAGGGATGAATGATGTACGATTAGCGCACTTTATGCAGGACCTGATTAAACTATGCTATTTATATGGATCGAGTTCGTCTGTTAAATTTCAGATATATACGTTAGTCAAGAATATATACACAGAAGGACCTACGGACTTGTTCTTGACTTACGAGGGGCATTTCACGTCTATAGTGAGTGTACCAAGACGTTTGAGAAATGGATTACTGTTGCTTCTTTTGTACCTGCAATTCCCAGACAAAATCCTATTATCTTACACGATAAAGAGACACTATAATTATGCGACATTGGAGAAAATGCTACCCCCTGATATGAAGCCAAAGAATGTGGAAAGTGGTTTGGAAAATTGCTATATCAAGGGTAGAATGGTTCCAATAGGGAAGGAAAGTCCATATCCTCTATACGCAGAAGATTTACAACCGTCAGAATTTACTAATGCTGAAGAATTAGCGCGTCAACAAGATTATAATCAAACGATATTAGCCGACTTTTTCTTCAGCCTAAATCAAAACTGAGCATGCGATGAATACAATAGTTATTGAAAATTTTAAGGCCTTCCATAATCAGGCAACCTTGAAAACAGAGGGTAAAAATATATTGATCTGTGGGGAGAATGGCTCTGGTAAGACATCGTTGTTTGAGGCTTTTCGATTTGCGTATCATCGTGAGATGCTATATAACAAATTATATGATTCATCTACGTTGGCAGAGGAAAGAAGAGCAAGGAAAGCAGATTTTATAGGAAACTATAATAACGCATTGGAACAAGCAAAGCAATTCACCATTAGAATAGACGGTGTAGATTCATTATCTTTCTCTCCTATAGATGAAGTTGTGTATTGTGTGTCTCGTGAGAAGATTGTTAATCGTGATATTTTAAGATTGGAGGACATACTCCGTGCAATTGATATGCCCGATCGTGATATTGATGCATTTGCGGATACATGGCAGGTAGCAATATTAGATGAGGTAAATAATCATCTCAAGAAAGATTTTAGTGAAAACATATCTGTCAGTGTATTAAGTGACGGATCGCAACGTCTTCAAATAAATGATTTAACTCGAAAATTTGGAAAATATGAGAAATTATCAAATTATTTTAATGAGGCAAAGCTGAATCTGGTCGTTTTATTGTTGATGCTATCAAGCGTATATATTCAGATTATGCAAGACGATAGCAAACATCATGTCCTTGTATGTGATGATCTTATTACGAGTTTGGATATGACGAATAGACACATGATGGTTAAGTATATTGAGTCAACATTCCCTAAAGTTCAGAAGATTATTTTTACGCATAATGTCAGTTTCTTCAATCTATTTCAATACGTGATTAAGAATACATACAATGATGGGGCGAATTGGGACTATTTCAGCATGTATGCAATGGAGAAGGAACACTATATCTATAAGTTCGATGAGTATACAGTAGAGTCCATCCGACAGGAAATTAGATCAAATACTGATCCGATAAAGATTGGAAATAAGATAAGAAGAAGATTAGAGCAATTATTAATCGAATTTTCTCGTTTATACACTTACGACATTAGTCTGAACAGTACCGAAAGTATTTTAACGGACTTAATTAACAATAAAGATATTTATGCGCGTAGGGAAGGCTCTCGTACGTTATATGCTGATTTCCTTGTTCGTGAAATCGAAGGATTATTAAAAAGCGCACCACCGCAGGTGTTAAAGAAGAGGATAGAGAAAAAGATAAATGATTATAGGGAGGTAAATAAGGAACTAAAGCCGCTTATTCCATCGCTTAAGGATATACAAGTGATGAAAAAACTATTGTTACATCCATTATCTCACGGTGCATATACGTATCCTACATATTCAGTAAAAGAAGAAACGATTGTGCTTGATGTATTACAAAAATTAGAGGATATAGTTACCAAAGGTAGAGAAATTAACAATGGATCAGGTAATGTCTCTGAATTTTAATTTTGTTAAATTATGTTAGCCCCAATAATATTATTTGCATACAATCGTCCTAACCATTTGCGTAAAACGCTAACATGGCTTGGACAAAATGAGTTGGCTAACGAGTCAACGTTGTATATCTTTTGTGATGGACCGAAGCCTAATGCCACGGCTGAACAACTCGCTAAAGTGCAAGCAGCACGTAATGTAGCGCATGAGTTAGCGATTGCTCCAACATTCAAGGAGGTGCATATCTTTGAGCGTGAAGAAAACCTCGGGCTTGGCACTAGTGTCATCACCAGAGTAACAGAGATTATCAATAAGCATGGACGTGCTATTGTGCTTGAGGATGATTTGGAGACATCGCCTTATTTCCTCAGCTACATGAACCAATGCTTGGAACATTACGACGCGCGCAAGTCGGTATTCTCTATCAGTGGACTCTCTCGTCCGCACCCGGAGCGATTCTATCCGAAGGATTATCCGTACGATGTTTATGTCTCACTCACGCATCATCCCACGGGTTGGGGAACATGGGCAGATCGGTGGAATCAAGTAGATTGGAATGCAAATTTGTTCGAAATAGTGGAACAACAGCCTGCAATGATTGAGGCTTTTTGTCGCATAGAAGAAGGTGATTATGATGCCCTCCAGAAATGGCGCAAGACGAGGAAAAACATATGGTCTATACGATTCGCATTTGCGCACTTTGTTAACCATGCTGTTAGTATATGCCCCATTGTGTCGTATATTAATCATATTGGTTGGGATTCAGAAGCTACTAATGCAACCTCATCTAGTCAATGGAATTTTGATAGACTAGCAGATAATGCCAACATTCGTTTCTTAGATGTTCTATATGAAGATAGCCGAATAATCAATTCGTGGTACTCATTTAGTATTCGTAAGCCACGATCATTATGGGGGAAACTGAAAAATTGGTATGGACGCAAGTTCCTTCAACGAGATGAATATGCACTGAAAGGTAAGGTATATGCAGAATAATGTTTAAAAAAGTTCGTAGAATAGTAAGAGAGTGGGCGGAAGCTGCATACAACGCATGCTTCAATCGTCCGGTAGGGTACATCTATATGTTTCATATGGTGTGCCCGAAGGCTGATCTGTTGGCTCCTATTGATGAACTGCGTGTCTCTCCTGAATATTTTGAAGCGTTCTTGCGTGAGCAGCAAAAACGATTGGACTTCATCTCCATAAACGACCTATATGCTCGTATCAGCAATAAACAGCGAAGCGATAAACTTTTTGGCATCATTACTTTCGACGATGGCTATGAGGATAACTACACCTATGCATATCCGATACTGAAGAAGCTCAATATCCCATTTGTTATCTATGTTTCTGCCGGATTGGTGAATGACCATACTCCGATATGGAATTATCCGTTGATCATTGAGCGTATTATTAAAATGAATAGTGAATTGAATATAAATAGGCATCGCTATATATGTGCGACAGAGGAACAAAAGAGTGAAGTGTTCCGACAATTGAAGGGTTTACTGTTCTCACTGCCATACGCTCATTTGCAAGAGGATTTCAAGCATCTCTTTGCAGAATACCTTTCGGATGATGTATTCCCGCGCAATACGCTCACATGGGAACAAATAGCAGAGTTGTCGAAAGATCCATTATGCACCATAGGTAGCCATACTATGACACATTGCCGCTTGACAATAACGGACATCGCATCGTTGCAATATGAATTAGGCGAAAGCAAGAGCCTCTTGGAGCAACATGTATGCAAACCGGTAGAGCATCTGTCCTATCCATACGGATGGAAAAATGATGTCTCGGCTGAGGCTATCGCTTATGCAAAACAGATAGGCTATAGGACAGCTCTTCGTCCTTTGGTGGACCGGTGCGAGAAAAAGATACAGACTTATATCAAATAAAACGAATAATGATTCATGAATAAGAAACAAGATATATTACTATCAGTCTGCATGGTTTCGTATAACCAAGAGCAATACGTATGTGATGCGTTGGATAGCATTCTGATGCAAAAGACGGATTTTGCATATGAAGTGATTGTAAGTGACGATTGCTCGAAAGATAGAACTGTTGAAATACTGAATGATTACGCAGTCAAATATCCGAATGTGAGAGTTATTACTGGTGATAAAAACTTGGGATATCCCAACAACCAGCGTCGTTCTTTAGAAGCTGCTACCGGTAAATATATAGCGCTCTGTGATAGTGACGACTATTGGACAGATCCATATAAATTGCAGAAGCAAGTAGATTATATGGAGTTACATCCGGAGTGTGCAATCTGTTTCCATAATGTGATGCACATCTATGATGGTACGACTGCTCATCGATCGTTGCTTGTTCCGCTGGACTTTCCGTCTGAGCTAACAATTGAAGATGTGATTACGCGTAGATGGTTTTTAGCGACCAATAGCGAAGTTTTTAGGCGTGAATATGTCTCATTCCCGGATTGGTATGATTCAGTGCTGCATATCGACTATGTACTCAATTTGATTATTTCGCAGTATGGTACGCTCCATTATATGCCGGATGTGATGTCTGTCTATCGTCATACATCCATAAGCGTCAATGCACAGCATCGCGATGGAGAGTGGGGGTATATGCTATTCCATTCACTAACGATGAAGACAATACATGAGAAGATGAGGGATGTGATTGATGATAAATATCGGGACCTATTAGAGAAACGTATTGCATTCTATGATGCTGAGGTGAAACGTTATGAAAAGGAGCAGTACTATGAGAAGCATTGGTTAGCTCGTATTTTCCGAATGAAGACATATAAGAGATTTATCAAAAAGAGGTTGAGAGAATTTGCAAAATGATAAAGCGTAACGAAATATTTGATATGATGAAAGGAGTAGCGATACTTCTAATGATGTATGCGCATTTGGTTTTTGGAGATACAGGAACGATGCAGCATATCATCTATTCATTTCATATGCCATTATTCTTTATCTTAGCAGGAATATTTGCTAAAGAATTGGAAGCCATACCCTCCTTTAAGCAATATTCTATTAAGAATGCAAAGCGTTTACTTGTGCCGTTCTATGTAACGATGTTGATGCGTATCGGATGGGGATGTGTACAGGCTTATTGTAAGCACAATGTGTCTTATATAATACAACCGACACTATCTATGTTGGCTGCCAGTCCGGATAGTTGGCATACGCAGTGGGGATTGGTATATGCAGGACCGATGTGGTTCTTGGTGTCATTATTCTGGGTGAGAGAAATCTTCTATGGTATTCAATATGCATGCAAGAATGTACAAAAATATCAAGATGAACTAATATTGGGAATAGCTGTAGCATTATCTATTATATCCGTAATCGTTCGTCCATACTTGCCATCTTTGCCATTTGGTGTTTTGCAGGCCTTTACGGCTGTGGCATTTTACGCGGTAGGTTGGTATGTACATAAGCATCCTGTGCCTTGGTGGGTATATGCTATATCAGTAGTCGTGTGGCCGTTAGCAATTCGTTATGGACAAGTGGCGTTAGATTGTTGCTGTATGACGTATTATCCCTTATCGTTTGTGGGCGCATGTGGAGGTACATATTTGATTTACATGTTATGCAAAGGGTTATCCTTAATACGCACATACATTAAAGAAAGAATAGTATCATTACCCGGTTCGCTTATTGGATGGTGTGGTATTTACTCGTTGCCGATTCTTTGTATGCATGAGTTAGAGATGTACAGTGATATATATTATTCGGTAATATGCAGAATTCCAGTAATATGCGAACGAGCATGGGGTGGGGTAATTGCAATCCTCTTCGCGTACATAGTCATTAATACGCCAATATTAAAAGACGTATATAAATGAAGATTTATAAATAATCGTTCGATCTATGTGAGATAAGAAATAATCGTTTGAGCTATGCGAAATAAGAAGATTAGTATTGTAACCATAAATTTTAACAATGCAGAAGGCTTGCGAAAGACGTTAGCTTCGGTTGCTGTACAAACATATTCGAATATAGAACACGTTATCGTGGATGCCGCATCTACCGATGTCTCGGTAGAGATTATTAAAGAGTATGCCTCAACCTCATCGCATTCTGTGATTTGGTCATCGGAGAAAGATAAGGGAATCTACGACGGCATGACAAAGGGAGTGAAGAAGGCTACGGGAGATTATGTGTGGATTCTTAATTCGGGAGATTGTGCGGCGGCTCCTGATGTAGTTGAAAAAATGATGACCATCTTAAATGATGAAAAGATTGATATATTATTAGGAAATATAGTACGTATTCTTCCTAACAATAAGAAACAGTATTCACCGCTGCCGGTAAAACGAACAAAGGGTGAGAACCCGCGTTTGATGGAGGTGAGTATGCTGACTTTCTATAGTGCTACCATACCTCAGGATGCAGCGTTTATACGTAGAGAGTTATTTGACACATATAGATATTACGATGATACAATGAAAATATGTGCGGATTGGAAGTTGTATCTCAATATGATAGCATTGAATGGAGTTAGGCCGATGTACGTGAATATTGATGTGGTGCTATTTGATATGACGGGAGTAAGTAATACGGATAACGAACGGCTGAAAGCAGAAAAGCGCGCTTATTTAGAAGAAGTGTTACCTGCATCCGTATTGAAAGATTATGATGCATACGCTTTTCCAATACATCAATATGAGAGACTTAAAAAGTATCATTTATGGCCTATTGTCTATTTCATGGAAAGAGTGTTGTTCAAACTTAATAAATGGGGAGTGCTGAAATGAAAAACGTATTAATACTCGGAGGATATGGTTTCTTGGGAACCAATATTATGCGATACGTGGATGAACATCTGCGAGATCATTATCGCTTTATCGTGTTTGACAAGTTTGACCATCACACGGGTGGAGTAGTGTTCGATTGTGTTGAGAAGACCTATGCCGGGGACTTTACGGACAAGGAGTTGTTAGAGACCATATTCAAAGAGAATGCGATAGAGTTGGTGATTCACTCGCTAAGCACTACCGTGCCGGTAGATTCTGCTAATGCACGGTATGATGTAGAGACGAACCTGCTGCCGACGTTGGATGTGTTGGCGCTGATGGTGAAGTATGGGGTGAAAGATATCGTATTTATTTCCTCCGGAGGAGCAGTTTATGGTACACGAGATCAAAAACCGCATTTGGAATCAGACGCAGTATATCCCATCAGTTCCTATGGCACTGTCAAGGTAGCCACGGAGAAGTACATGATGCAGTATGGTCAGTTATATGGACTTCGTCCGTTGATTGTGCGACTGAGTAACCCATACGGAGCATATCACTATAGCATGAAGCAAGGGGTTATCAATATTGCTATGACGAAAGCCTTACGTAACGAGACTTTGCAAATCTGGGGTGATGGTAATGATAAGAAGGATTATATTTACGTAGAAGATTTTGTGGAGATATTGTTTAAATTGCTCAACAAAGGTGTAGCAAACCAAGTTATTAACATCGGAAGCGGAACACTTTTATCCGTAAACGAGATTGCCGATGCAGTACGTGCATTGGTTCCAACCTTCAAGGCAGAGCATGCGGATGCGAAACAATTCGATGCGTCGCATTTTGAATTGAACACAGATAAACTCAAAAGCCATATTGGAGAGTATAAGTTTACATCTTTTGGTGAAGGCTTGCAGCAAACATATTATTGGACGGCTCAAATGATTAAGGATTAGCGATTAATGATTATCAATGAGCGATTATTGATGAAAGGCTTGCTATCATTCCTTAATCCATAAACGATAAACCATAAACGATTTACAAATGGAAAATAAATACGATTATAAGCAGTTGGACGTATATCAGGAGGCAAAATCCTTAGTCTTGATTGTGTATGCTCTACTGAAGAAATTTCCTAAGGAGGAGCAATATGCTTTATGTGATCAACTCCGTAGAGCTGTTATTTCTATACCATCTAATATTGCTGAAGGATCTGGCAGACGTTCTTCTAAAGAGCAAGTGCATTTCATTGAAATCGCTTATGGATCTTTGCGTGAGGTAGACTGCCAATTGGATGTAGCTCATGACTTAGGATATATTAGAAAGGAGGAATTAGATTATGTCGCAAAACGAATCCGCAGAGTAGCATCGATTCTTTCCGGATTGCGCAACTATCACCTTAATCCTCAATCCATAAACCATAATCCATAAACCCTAATCGATTTCGCAGAAATGTTAAAGCTGAGTATAGTAGTAAATATGTACAACACAGCGAAGTATATGCCTCGCTGTATGGAAACGCTCTTGGAACAAGATATTCCTTCTTCAGAATATGAAATTATTCTGGTGGACGATTGCAGTCCTGATAATTCATTGGCAATGGCAATGGAATATGCTGCGAAATATCCCAATATCCGTGCATGTACACATGAGCACAACAAAGGCTTAGCTGCAGCGCGTAATACAGGTATTGATGCAGCAAAAGGTGAATATCTCTGTTTTGTGGATCCGGATGATTATATTGAGAAGAATAGTCTCTCGGCACTGCTGAAGCAGATGGATGAGGAACAATTGGATATGTTGCGGTTCAATTATCAGAAAGTAGATGAACGGTATAACAAAGTACCGGACTCGGAGATAGAGGCGCTGTTTGACTATACACCTAAGATCATGACAGGAACGGAGTTTTTGGCTCATCGGTTGGGGATAGGGTGCTATGTATGGGCATATATCTATCGGTTGAATTTTGTGCGTACGACATGTATTCGGTTTTTTGAAGGATGCTTCTTCGATGATACCCCTTGGTTACCGCGTATTTTGCAGAGAGCACAGCGCGTTAACGTCACTCCTGTGCGGCATCAATATTATTTACAACGTACCGGTTCTATGGTGCATTCACATAATACTCAAGGTGTCATCCGTAAAGTAGATACCCAAATGCAATTGACAGACATTCTTTTAGACCAGCGCGCAGAGGCGCCAAAAGACACTTTCGCGTGGTATGATATGATGTTAGCGCATTGTGCAGTATCGTTATTGACATCGGTTGCAACTATAGGATATCGGATAGGCGTAGATTATTATAAAGAACTATGCTGTAAGGGTATATTCCCTCTGAATGATGCTTGTGCATCGAAGAAGTCTCATCGAAAGATCAAGATGTTGAATAGATGTCCGCGCATATTATTATTACTAATGCGTATCAAAAATCTATAAATTGATGATATATGGCTTTTAATTCAAATATATATTAATTTTTAAAGAGTTCCACATATTTTCATATATGTTTTTTTTTTGTTGTACTTTTGCAGCCAAATTGCACATCGTGTGATAAAGGCGATGATATAATGCGATGCAATATGTCAAACATAACACATTGCTCATTGAGCAAGACATCAAACATCACACATCACACATCAGACATCATACACCATACACCATACACCATACACCATACACCATACACCATACACCTAGAAGCATGGATGCGGCTATTAGACAAACTCCGCGTCAGCGGACTGCTTGAGTACTGGATGAGTGACGAGTATCATGATGCCACCGCTGCCGAACTCACTAAAGTCGATTGGGATAGACTGCCACGCAGTGCAAAAGCTCAATATGAGAAACCGATCAGGTTCCTTAAGGCCAAGTGAAGATTTATGCATATTGGAAGTTATTGTAAACAGAAACTAATAAGAATGATTGCAAAATAAAGAAAAAAAATATTTTTATGTCCATATACTTGTGTATATGTTTTTTTTTAATTATCTTTGCAGCCAAATTATGAGAAGATGAGCAAGGAAATCGAAAAATCCGGATATCTACGTATGGTGAAATCCCACGACGTACGTATTGACACGGACTATGCGGAATGGATTGCCGAGTTGAAGCACCGCTATCGTTCGGCTCAAGTGAAGGCGTCTGTTCGCGTGAATGCGGAGAAGTTGCTTTTCAATTGGGAGCTGGGACGTGACTTGGTGCAAAAGAAAGCTGAAGAACGTTGGGGCGCAGGTGTCGTGGAGCAAGTAAGCCTTGATCTCCAGCGTGAGTTTCCGAATACAGATGGTTTCTCAACCACGAATCTGTGGTATATGAAACAGTGGTATCTGTTTTATTATCAGGAGGATATAAAACTGCAACAGTTTGCTGCAGAATTAGGAATAGAAAAACTCCACCAGGCTGGTGGAGAAACGAAGAATCTAAAACTCCACCAATTCGGTGGAGAATTTCCTGCTCCGTTTGCATTGGTTCCTTGGAGACACCATGTGGAGATTATCTCCAAATGCAAATCCGTAGATGAAGCGTTGTTCTATATAGGAAAGACGATAGAGCAGGGTATGAGTCGTGCGGCGCTGGTGAACTGCATCAAGGCGAACTTGTATGAACACCAAGGAAAGATTATCAATAATTTTGCCGAGCACATGCCTGCATTGCAAAGTAAACTGGTGCAAGAGGTGCTCAAAGAGAATTATGATTTTGGCTTTGCGACGGTTAATCATGAGATTTATGACGAGCAGGAGTTAGAAGAAGCGTTAAGCAAAAGTGTGACAGATCTGTTGTTGGAACTGGGAACCGGCTTTGCGTTTATAGGAAGGCAGAAGGAACTGATAGCCGGAGATACAACACGTAAGATTGATCTGTTGTTTTATCATATCCGTTTGCGTTGTTATGTAGTATGTGAACTGAAAGCCAAAGCTTTTGAACCGGAGTTTGCCGGAAAACTGAATTTTTATGTCAATGCAGTGGATGACCTATTGAAAGCCGATGATGATAATCCAACGATAGGTTTGTTGATTTGTTCGGATATGAATAAGGCAGATGTGCAATGGTCTTTCCGTGGCATAAGTACACCGATGGGAGTAGCTACATATAATAATGTACGCATTAAAGATATGCTTCCGACACAAGAACAACTGAAGGAGCGTATGGAACTGCTACAAAAAGAGCTACGCGAAACAAAACGGTTGATGAAAGCGAATAAGTAGGCACCAACCAATAAGCGGGAGAAGACCGAGAGACAAACACGAGTAAAAGGCAATAAGAATCATAAAATTTCGAGAAATTTTGAAGAATTTCCCTCATATGCTTGCATATGTGGGATTTTTTTTGTAATTTTGTGCGCTGAATTGCACATCGTGTGATAAAGGAGATGATATAATGCGATGTAATACATCAAACATAACACATAATACATTGCTCATTGAGCATCGCATCGTGCGATTAAAAAGAGATAGTTAAAAATTGTATAACATGCAAACACCACAAATAATACAACTACCGAAGTTCCTCGATGAACGGGGTAACTTGTCGTTCTTTGAGAATGATAATCAGTTGCCGTTTGCTATTCAGCGATTGCACTGGATTTACGATGTGCCCGGAGGGGAAGAACGCGGAGGTTTGGCATACAAAGAGACAGAAGAGTTTATTGTCGCTATGTCCGGTTCGTTTGATGTGTTGGTTGATGATGGCGAGCAGCAATATCATTTCTCTCTCAACCGATCTTATATGGGAGTGTATGTCCCTGCCGGTACTTGGCGAACAATTACGAACTATTCCACCAATGCCGTAGCAGTGATTGCTGCATCGACACACTATGATCCCAATGATGCCATTCGAGATTATGATGAGTTTAAACTTTGGAAGCAATCAGTGACCAAAAACACATCAAACATCACACATCAAACATTGCTCGAGGAGCATCAAACATCACACACTAAACATCAAACATCAGAGACAAAATTCTCGGTCTATGACTGCGGCATCATCACTTTGGATCGTCATCATTCCCAACGCAAAGGGGATATCTCTGTGATAGAGAATGGTGAAACGATTCCGTTTGATGTAAAGCGCATCTATTATCTGTATGATGTACCTGGAGGCGAAAGCCGTGGCGGACATGCGCATAAGGAACTCCAGCAACTAATTCTTGCTGCAAGCGGTTCGTTCACGGTGACCTTGGATGATGGCAAAGTGCGTCGTACTTTTAACCTCAACCGCCCTTATCAAGGTTTGCTTGTCAAGCCTGGCATTTGGCGTACGTTGGATGATTTTTCTTCCGGTAGCGTCTGTCTAGTCCTTGCTAGCGAGAAATACGATGCCGTAGATTATATTAGGGATTATAATGAGTATGTGAAATTTAGAAATAAATGAAAGTAGTATTATTAGCTGGTGGATTTGGATCACGGATAAGCGAAGAGAGTATCTTCCGTCCGAAGCCGATGATTGAGATAGGAGGAATGCCTATCTTATGGCATATCATGAAAGAGTATGCTGCGTATGGACATACTGAGTTTATCATTTGTGCCGGATACAAGCAGGAGTATATCAAACAATGGTTCGCGAATTATTTCTTGCAAACCAGCGATGTAACGTTTGATTATACGCGCGGAAAGAACGAGATCACCATTCATCAGAACCATGCGGAGCCGTGGAAGGTGACGGTGGTGGACACCGGCCTTAACACCATGACCGGTGGGCGCATCAAACGCATTCAGAAATACGTAGGTGATGAGACTTTCATGATGACCTATGGTGATGGTGTATGTGATGTAGATATCAATAAACTGTTAGACTTCCACAAAAGCCATGGCAAGAAAGCTACGCTCACGGCGGTTAAACTGAAACAGGACAAAGGTATCCTGAATATCGGTGGCGACAATGCAGTAAAGTCTTTCCGTGAGAAGAATATCGGTGATGGTGCACCTATCAATGCCGGATATATGGTGTTAGAGCCAAGTGTGTTTGACTTGATCAAGGGCAATGAGACTGTCTTTGAACGTGAACCGTTGGAGACGCTGGTGGAGCAGGGTGAGTTGATGTCGTTTGTGCATGAGGGATTTTGGCAGTGCATGGATAATGCAAGAGAGAAAGATATTCTCGAAAAACTTTGGGCAACTCATAATGCGCCTTGGTCTGCAAAGTGGGATGAGACAAGGAGAGCCTAAGGCTTTAGATGATACGCATTTAGAATCTGCGATTTTAGAACTGACGTTTTAGATCAAATGAAGATTGAAGAATTTTATAAGGGCAAACGCGTTCTCATAACCGGGCATACGGGATTCAAGGGATCGTGGTTAAGTATCTGGCTGCAAGAGATGGGTGCAGAGTTGGTTGGTGTGGCATTGGACCCAAGCACTGACAAAGATAACTTCGTGCTTTCAGGTATCGGAAATAAGATCAAAGCGGATCTACGTGCCGACATTCGAGATGTAGTTGCGATGCAGAGAATATTTGATGAGTACCAGCCGGAGATAGTTTTTCATCTGGCAGCACAGCCGTTAGTGCGGTTGAGTTATGATGAGCCGGTGGAGACTTGGCAGACGAACGTGATGGGGACAATCAATGTGATGGAAGCATTCCAGCATTGTGAGAGTGCGAAAGTGGCAGTGATGATCACGACGGACAAGTGCTACGAGAACCGCGAGACCAATCATGCATATACTGAGGATGAGCCGATGGGTGGTTATGATCCGTATAGCAGTAGCAAGGGGGCATGCGAGATAGCAATCAGCAGTTGGAGACGGAGTTTCATGAATCCGGCTGCGTTAGAGAAACACGGAAAAGCGATTGCTAGTGTGAGAGCCGGTAACGTGATTGGAGGTGGCGATTGGGCAAAAGATCGAATCATACCGGATTGTATCCGTGCGATTGAAGCCAATGAGCCGATAAAGATACGTAATCGTCATGCGGTGCGTCCCTGGCAGCATGTGCTGGAACCGTTGAGCGGGTATCTGCTTTTGGCGATGAAGATGTGGGATAATCCAACGGAGTATTGCGAGGGTTGGAACTTTGGCCCAAAGATGGCTGCAGTAGTGCCGGTATGGGATGTGGCAACGATGTTGACGAAGGAGATGGGATGCGGAGAGTTGCTTGACCAGACGGATCCGAATGCACCGCATGAGGCGAATCTGCTGATGCTGGATATCACGAAAGCGCAGACGAGATTGGGATGGCAGCCGAGATTGAGTACAACTGAGGCTATTGCGCTGACTGTTGATTGGTACAAGCGGTATCAGAGCGAAAACGTATATGAGCTTTGTGTGGAGGAAATTAATAAGTATACCAAAGATTGAATACAGATAGCAAAATATTAGGACGATTAGACGATGTATCTATTATTAGGTGTATCGCTGTGTTGTCGCTTGTGGTGTGGCACTCATTTTGTCCGATTATGTTTGGTGAGTGCTGGCAGACTCCTATAAGTGATACATATCAATACTTTATCGTACGTCTTATACCGGATGCAAATATGCCATTGTTTACATTCTTGGCAGGATATCTTTTTAGTTATCAATTAAGGAATGGGAAATATAGCGAATTCAAGTCTTTCTTTACGAATAAACTCCACCGATTACTTATTCCCTTCTTGATATTGGGAACATTGATCAGTATATTGGAATATGAAAAAAATATAATCGATATACTATATGGAGCTCCCAATCATTTATGGTATTGCTTAATGCTATTTTATGCTCTTATCATTTGTTGGCTGATTGAAAAGAAAGTCGGAAGTTGGTTGAATTATATACTAATGGGGCTAAGCTTGGGCATTGCATTTTATTATGGTAGTGTTTGGAGTTTATGGCACACTATAGTTCCTGGAGGTTGGGAGTTTGTTGCGTTCTATTATGGATACTTCTATTTGGGCTTTTTGCAGTTTAAATATAGAGACAAACTATTCTGCAATAAATGGTTGATTCTACTATATTTGGCATGTTATACTCTTTCTTGCGCTGTTAATCTACCTCACGGTAGTATAGTGCCTCTTCGTTCTATTAGTTACACTATGCTGTTGTTCACAATAACGAATGTGTTTATTTTCAACGGGGGGGGGCAATTCGCAAAAAGCAAGCCAATCCAGGTACTAAATCAATACAGTTTTGGAATTTATGTATTCCATCAGTGGATACTATGGAATGCGTCTCATATACCATTTACAAGAGATGGCATAAGACCATTTGTGGAAACTCATTATATTATCGCACCAATTTGTATCATTGTTGCAGTATTAGCGTTGAGTATGGTATTAACACATTATAGTTTAAAAACAAAAGTAGGCAGATATTTGATATGTTGAGATTATTTAGGATATTGCTAGCTAGTATAAAAAAAACCTATTTGATTCGAAAGAAAGAATCAGTTAATATATTTGCTTTATATGCAGATATGGTTTGCTGTTGCCTTAAATATAACATCGGTACAAATCGTTATTGTAGTGCAAGACCATGGACGTTATCTTCCGACGAAAAGAATAAAGTTCTTTCTCAAATTAGTGAACAAGCTCGTTTGTTTAAAATATGGAATGAAAAATATTTGGCAAATTGGAAATTTTTAAATGAATATAGTAGTTATAAGTACGAAACATCAGATAAGTTGTCTAGAATAAGACATCAAGCATATGTAAAACAATATGGACTGCCAGAATCATTTTCATGCCAATATGGGCTAAAGTTGATTCGTGAGCATAATGGATATGGTAAGATAATAGCGGGTGAGAACTTATGTATAGCTCGAGATGTAGATATAGACTTGACTGGAGATATAACTTTTGGTAATGATGTTAATATTAGCGAAGGGGCAAAATTCCTAACTCATGCTCATGATTACGATAATATATTAGGGAAAGAGATTATTTCATCGGATATGGCATATGTGACACCGTTGGTAGTAGGAGATGATGTACATTTGGGTGCGAGATGTATAATCTTACCCGGGTGTAATCATATTGGTTCCCATAGTTTCATTGGAGCAGGAGCGGTAGTAACACATGATGTGCCTGAATGGGCCGTTGTAGCAGGCAATCCGGCAAAAGTTATAAAAATGAGGACACCCAAATTAGAGTAATGAGAATTAATATAGAGAATATTGAAGAGCTGCTTATAGAGGTGTTTCTCCATTGCGGATGTCAACACGAGGAAGCGACTGTCGTAGCACATAATTTGGTGTTGACGGAGATGTGTGGCGTGGTTTCACATGGTCTGCGTATGGTGTCAGCACATGCGGATAAATATCGGAGTTCTGTGTACCAATATGCAAAGCCATTGGAGATTGAAGTTGAAACCAACGCTTTTGCTCGGATAAATACCAATGGAATGTGCGGACTATACTCGGCTACGCGTTGTATGGAATTTGCTATAGATAAAGCAAAGCAATGCGGCATGTACACAGTCTTTGCAAATCATTGTAATACGTATGGAGCAGCGTTTGTGTATTCTCTAATGGCTGCAGAGCAAGGGTTGATAGGTATCACATTTTGCAACACACCTGCTCAGATGGCACCTATTGGAGGGGCGAAAAAGATGTTAGGTACTAATCCAATGTCCTATGCTATTCCAGTAAAGGGAGAAAATCCGATAATATATGATGCAGCTACAAGTATAGTGGCAAAATCAAAAATCAATGTAGCAGCAGAGAGGGGAGAAGAGATACCTATTGAGTGGGCGTTGGATGAAAATGGCGTTCCTACAACGAATGCCAAAGAGGCACAGAAAGGTTCTGTTCGTCCAATGGCAGGTGCAAAAGGAATGGGATTGGCAATGCTATTCGATATCTTATCCGGTGTGTTGTCAGGGGCAAAATATTTGGATAAGGTGGGGAGATTTTACGGAAATAATACAAGCATGGATTTAGGGCATACTTTTATAGCTCTTAACCCGAGTATGATATATGGGGATGGATTTGATGAGACTATGCGCGAATATGTAAAGAATCTACGTAAATCAAGAACCAGTAGTCAAGTCTCATTGCCAGGAGATGGAAAATGGAGCGCATTATCTGACGCTCAGCAAAACGGGATAGAGATAGAGCTATCTATGTATGAAGAATTAAAACAAGAACAATATGAAAGAACAGACTATGGCGAACGAGTCAAAGACGCGCAAAAGCAAAACCTTCGGGGGGGGGCGATATTTTCCATAGAACCGCTTACCTTAAAGCAGCGTGACTTAATAGAAGCAAACGGATGGAATGTCGAAGTGTTGCCGCGTGATTTGTCGGAGATAGAGAAAGCCGAAAAGTATCAACATATAGAGGTGCTGATAGCAAGAGATAGAGATGAAATACGGTCCATTTGCGAGATATGCACGGAATTGAAGTTCTTGTATATTGTAAGTACCGGAGTCGAGAAGTTGCCGTTTGAATTATTGAAAGACAAAGGTATAACGGTAGTAAATGCCGGAGGTATCGGGAGCGGAATAATGTCGGAGTATGTGATGGGGTATATATTAGCATATACAACAAAAGTATGTGAAAACTATCACAATCAGAAGCATGCTATATGGAAAAAGTTCCAATGTGTGGAACCATTATCAGAGAAGACTATCTTGATAGTAGGAACAGGAGAGACAGGTAGAAAAGTAGCAGAAAAAGCAGTGGCTTTTGGAATAAAATGTATCGGAATAAAGAAACATGTGCAAAGCTTACCATTCTTTGAAAAGGTTGAGACATTAGACAGACTGGACGATATGTTGCCCCAAGCGGATTTTGTAGTATGTACGATTCCACTAACACCCGAAACCAAATATATGTTTGGTAGAAAGCGGTTCGAAAAGATGAAACGAGGAGCAATGTTTATTAATATTAGTCGTGGTAAATTGGTAGTTGAAGAAGATTTGGTAACAGCACTAAACGAAGGAGTTATAGGTCAAGCGGTATTGGATGTTTTTGAGAGAGAACCTTTGGATAATAATAGTCCATTGTGGAATGTGAAGAATCTATGGATTACACCTCATGAAGCAGGGAGGTTACCGGACTTTATGGATAAAGCTATCGATGTGTTTGTAAAGAATTACGATGCGTATGTTAACGGACAGAACGTACCAAATATGATAAATTTGAATAACGGATATTAAATATGACGAATAACGTCAAAATATTAGATTGTACGCTCCGTGACGGTGGCTATGTGAATGATTGGCAGTTTGGCGATGATAATGCCAAGGAAATCTGTCGTCTAATTAGCCAATCTGGAGTGGATTATTTTGAAGTCGGATTTATTAAGTTGTGCGACTATGTGAAAGACAAGATTCAGTTTAGCGAGATGTCACAGATCGCAAATCTATTTAAGCCGACAAAACAAAAACTTTCGCTGATTGTAGAAGTAGGATACGGATATCCTGTTTCTGCCTTCCCTGAACATTCTGAAGATACCATGGATCTTGTGCGAGTGATTATGTGGAAAAGAATGCTCAAAGAAGGTTTGGAATATTGCAGACAACTAAAGCAGAAAGGGTATGAGGTTAGCGTACAAGCAACCCGGACGGAGCAGTATTCGTTGGAGGAGTTTGCGGATGTGTGCAAAATGTTCAGTGAGATTAATCCGGATGCGTTGTATATCGTAGATACCTTTGGCTTGCTTACAAAAGAGAAATTGTTGGAATATGCAACAGTAGCTGATCAGAATCTTGCACCCGGAATACGGTTAGGATACCATGCGCATAACAATATGCAACAAGCATACTCCAATGCGGTATCTTTCATGGAGCATCCTTGGCAGCATGATATTATGCTTGATGCCAGTGTGTATGGAATGGGACGTGGAGCGGGAAATTTGTGCTTAGAGTTGCTTTTGCAGTATATGAACGAGAAGGGAGGAAAGTATGATGTCGCACCATTATATGAGGTGATGGACAAGTACTTGATGCCGTTCTATGAAAAATCACCATGGGGATACTCGATGCCGTATCAATTGTCAGCTATTAATGGCCGCAATCCGAGTTATGTCGGTTATATGCAAAGAAAAGGTTTGACAATTCCTCAAATGGCAAAAGTCTATCAGATGATGAGAGAAAATGGAGTAGGAATTACTTACGATGAAGAAATGTGTAATGAAATGATAAAATTGATGTAATATGAGTTTAAAATATGCTATAAGGAATTTCGTAAGAAACCATATTCCCGAGAGTATGGTTGTGAAGTATAAAATGGCTCACTCAACGAGATATCCTATCGTAAAAAATCCGTTGGACTATTTTGAACTTATATATCATATTAAAGATGATACATGGGAACCGTTACATATGCCTGAAATATATCAAATGAGTAAGCCGTATGATTTAGAGGTTTTTCATGGAAGGCAAGATATACTCCTGGTTCCCAATGCACAGGTGTCAGATAATTCTGATATTGTGATTACAGACCATGGAGTGGTATGGGATAAGTATTATGCGAAGGTTTTTTCCAAAACGAAAGGTTTGGATAAAGATTATATCTCTCATAACGAGGAGTACATCGTAGTGAGAAACGGATCGGCTGTGGAAAATGTGCAAGGTTCGGTATTATCAATGTTAGGTAAGTTCGAAGACTTATGGTCGCATTTTCTTGTGCAATTTTTACCAAAGTTATATTATGCTGAAGAAGCTGGATTATTAGATAAAGAAGTAACAATTATTTTGCCGCAGTACAAAGATAAACAGGTAGCACAGTTAGTACAGGATGTGCTAAAAAATCATCCACAGGTAAATGTGTTGCATGTAGATGGATCAGGGGATAGAATAACTTATGTTTGCGAACGTTTATACTATATACCTACTGCATCGAGTGTATCTAATCATACATATTTTGAATCCTTTTATGATAGCGTGATACCGCAGCGCGTACAGGATGTGCTTCGTAAAAATGTAGTTGTGCCTTATGTGGAGAAGATAAAAAATAATCCGTGCAAATATGAAAAAGTGTATTTCATACGAAGATCCTTCCGAACCGCGGAAAATATTAGTGATATAGAGCAATTTTTTGTAGATAAAGGTTTTTATATGTTGGATCCGGGTACATTAACTCTTGAAGAAAAAGTAAATATACTTTATCATGCAAAAGAGATAGCGGGTCCTGCCTCATCAGCATGGTCAAACGTTATATTTTGCAACGGAAGCATTGCATTGCTTTTAAATACATTAAGTAGAGTAACAGATTCATTTAGTCGTTTTTTGATGCCGGTAGGGAATGTGCATGCAATGATGTTGACAGGATGTGACTTGGGAGAGACAATTCATGCAAACTATATAATCTCACTGGACGAGTTAAAAAAAGCATATGAGCAAATGTGTCGCAAATAAGATATGTAATGATTAAAGTTTCTTTTATCATACCGGTATATAACGCTGCTCCGTTTATTGAACGGTGTCTGAACTCTATTTTTGCACTCGGAATACCCGAAGAGCAGATGGAGATTATTTGTGTGGATGATTGCTCGCCGGATAATACATGTGAAGTAATAGAACGTTTAAGGGCTGAGCGAATTAACGAATTAACGAAACAAGGCTTATCGACTGAACGAGCGAACGAAATATGTAGTATCGTTTTGCTACGCCACGAAGTCAATAAGCGTCAAGGTGGAGGTTCTAATACTGCTATTCGCTATGCCCAAGGTGATTACGCTGTGTTCATGGATCAAGATGACGAGATCCTTCCCTACGACCTGCAGGGGCAAATAGAATACATGCAACAAAATGATTTGGAATTGCTGTTGGGACGCGTTGTCTGTGTGGGACAAAATGGAACCAAATCATACTGGGCTCAAGAAGATAAAGGGTCTCCAATCATGACCGGTCCTCAGTTCTTCCGCGATGAGCTGATCAACAAAGTCGCATTCGGCGCAGTATGGATGGGAATCTACAAAATGGAATTGCTTAAACGAACTGATCCATTTGTGGAGAATATGATATACGAGGATACCGATTGGTGCTGGAAATGCTGCTATAATGCGAAACGCGTCCAGTTTAAGCTACTTGATATATACCAATACCATAATAATCCAATCAGTTCATCGCATAATGTGAATGCGCAGAAATTGGAGTGGAAAGTGCGTTTGAGTTTGCGTGTGTATGAGTGGGCACAACAGGTTACGGATGAAAAAGAGGCAGTACAATTTGCAGCAGAAGATTTCTATACGTGGAATATGCTTGGTCTGAGTGCTCTATGGAAATTCCCATTCTCGGAACGTAGAAAATTCTATACATCATTTACAGATGAGGAATATAGAATTTTCCATTCCTGGCCAACGCGTTATTGGCAGATGTATGCGCTGAAGTACCCAACTTTGACCCAAATGGCACTTTGTTTCCTGCATCCGTGTTATTGGTTGTATGATAAAGTGAAAGGATTAAGGATGAGGGATTAACGATTAAGGATGAGTGAGAACCGATTATATTTACAAGGATTGAATGGTATACGTGCAGTGGCAGCTTTAGCGGTGCTGTTTGGACACATGTGGGCGCCATTTGGAGATTGGGGGATTGGGAGTCCAGCATTCAACGTGCCATGGCCGAGCGGACCGGTGACGACATTTTTTGTAATCAGTGGTTTTTTGATTACGTATTTGCTGATGAACGAAATAGGCAAGACGGGTGACGTCAGTATCGGTAAGTTCTATATGCGGCGTATATTGCGTATATGGCCATTGTATTATGGATACTTTGTGTTGGCGCTCGTTGTTGTGGCTGCATTTAATGGGGAGATTAATAGTGCTGCGTGGTTCTATGGATTTTTCTCGGGAAATATATCGCATGCCATAGGAATAGGTATCATCCCGCTATATCACTTTTGGAGTCTCGGGGTAGAAGAGCAGTTCTATATGTGGTATCCGTGGATGGTAAAGTACAACAAGAAGCACATCTTGTATACTGTTAGCGGATTGTGTATTTTATGGTTTGGAGCGAAGTTGGGATGCTATGTGTTCCTCGGGAAGGGATTGCCGTATCGCATTTTTAATGTTACGCAATTCGACTGTATGATGGTAGGCGCTGCCGGTGCGATAATGTATTATCGCGGTTCGGATTGGTTTAAACTATTGTGTAGCAATCGAGTGGTTGCAGTAGCTGCTTGGGGATTGTTCTTCACCTCCGGACTATGGGCAGATTATATACCTTCCCCTGTGCGCGCAGAAATAATTGCATTGATTTCGCTTTTTGTAATTATGGTTGGACTATTATGGAAGCCGCTGTTGGAAAATAAGGTGATGAACTATCTCGGAAAGATATCTTATGGCATCTATGTCATCCACCCTCTGTTATTATATGTTGGAACAAGAACCATCGGATCGGCATTGTTTCGCCACGAATGGACTCAAAATATGGGGGGGGTATGCTTCGCAATCATATTTATTGCAATTACTGTATTGACGATTGTGATTGCAGGGGTGTCCTATAAGTTTTATGAGATGCCATTCTTGTGGATGAAAGACAAGTTTAGTGTGGTTAAAAGTACGAATGAAATAGATAAATTATGAAAATCATCCAAATTGGTCCATATCCTCTTTCCCCCGACTGCATCCATGGTGGTGTAGAAGCTTCCGTGTTTGGACTGGTAAAGGAGTTGGCGAGTGAGAGAGTCTGTGAATTAGGGAGTGAACGATTAGTGATTAGCGCATCCGCTCAACCCTCAACGCTCAACACTCAACGAAATGTCATTGACGTGTTCGACTTGCCGAGGATTGGTGAGAAGGATAGGGTAGAGCGGTTCGGCAATCTGACTATTCATCGCTATGCCAACCCCGGTACGCATAATAAAGATGCCGTGCTTCGGTTGTCTGAGATAGTACGTGATATCGTGTCACTCGGTCCGGAGGTATGTCATATACACGGCACCGGTGCAATCAGCAAAGAACTCTATTTCGCCTTGCGGCATCATGGCTTACCCGTGATGGTGACGGTGCATGGTCTCCTTCGCGAGGAAAAGAAACAAGCCCTTCTTCGCAAACCGAGTCTCAAAACACTCTATCAGTATGTCGTCCAATCGCGCGACGAGCGCACCATGCTCAATGCCGTTCCTCGTGCCATCGTAGATACTGCCTATGTGGAAGATATGTTGCAGCATTACGGCTTGAAGCATGTGCCTGAGATGCATGTCATCCCGCAGGGTATCGATGAGACTTTTTATTCCATCTCTTGCAACCCCAAAAGCAATATGATCTTGTGCGTAGGTGCTATTGCTCCGCGTAAGGGACATATCTATACGGTGGAGATGTTTGAGCGGTTGCGCAAAAAGGGAATTGATGCGAAACTGCGTATCATTGGGTCGTTAGCCGATAAGGCATACTATGAGCAGTTGAAGCAAAAGATATCAGGAAGTAAGTATAAAGAGGACATCTCCCTCGAAGCTAATTTACCGAGCGAAGAACTGCTAAAAGCATACGCTGAGGCTAAGTTATTTGTACTGCATAGCCGAGAAGAATCGCAAGGAATCGTCTTTGCTGAGGCTATGGCGACGGGTTTGTCGGTTGTGGCAACAAAGATAGGCGGTATACCGTATGTGGTGGCAGATGGGAAGAGTGGGTTGCTATGTCCATATGGAAATGTGGATGTGATGGCGCAGAGTGCAGAACTGTTGCTGACGGATGAGAAAAAGTGGAAGGAGTTCTCCGCTGCGGCTAAAGAGATAGCAAAAGGATATCGTTGGTCGGATATTGCTAATCGCATTGTTGAACTGTATACAAAAAAGTAGAGGCCTCGATTGAGGTCTCTACTCGTTTAAGACGGATGGTTATCATCCGCGCGGATGAGCTTGATCATACTCCTCACCACAAATTTTCCAGAGGTAAGCTTTCATCGTCTTCTTGCCACCGGCAGTGTTCTTCTGTGCTTCGAAGGCTGCAAGGTCGGAAGCGATGTGACTCAGATCCTTACGACGGGTCTTGACCGCTGCTGCTACCGCTGTGAAGCGGTTGCGTGCCCAGAGTTCATCATCGCCCGGGGCCGTACTGCGCTGCACTTTCTTACGCATGTACAGACGGTTACAATTGGGGTTTTCGGTTGCCGCTACGCGGTGGGTGCCAAGCAACATTTTGTTGCAACTGTGTTGCCCGTTCTTGCCGGGTTTGCTTAATGCGCCGGATACAGAATCGATACCGGCACTCCATTCTACTTTAGCCATGTCGCGCGAGCTATGGCTCAATACGATGAAGAACTCATAAATTTTCTCGGCACAAAGCCTCGATTATTCGTTCTTCATATGAATTTTCGCCATGCTCTCGCTCTTCGGTCGGACTCACGAAGTCCTCCCGAGGTTTGAGAGCGCCTCTAAGCTCGATGAGAGGGTTTAGGTTTGATTAATAATTGAGTTAAACAAAAACACGTAACCAGCAGTCCACTTGGCTATTGGCCTACGCGGCCTTGAGCGTAATTGCTTCTTAATCGGCTCACAAGCGAGCTTGCAGCCGCCTTAATAATCACTTTCGCATGCAGAACCAACATGGATTCTGCCTGGTTACTCACAAAAACACGGATGTACCATCCTCACAAAAAACATCAAAAACAGCCATGCGGGACAGAACCATCACATGTTAGCCGTTGTGCTCTTGGTCATAAGCGGTTGATTCCAAAGACCAGATGAAGGAACGCATCGTGGTTTTGCCGTTTGCGGTGTTCTTCTGAGCCTTGAATGCTGCAAGGTCAGCGGCTTGCTTGGACGTGTCATGCATACGAGCACTTACGGCTGCGGATACTACCGAGAACTTGCTGCGTACTGCGAGTTCGTCTGCAGAAGGCTCGGTGGAGCGGGTTACAGAACTCAGTCCACGCAGATAGACGCGGGAGCAGTCGGTACTGGTTGTCGGTGCGGTACGGTGCGTAGCCAACACCATCTTCTGATCACCGGCATGCGGCGATTTCTTGTTGATTTTGTTCAGTGCACCGGAGACAGTTTCAAACATCGGTGCATAACTAGCTTTTGCCATTTCGTTAAGGTTTTAAAAGGTTAATAATGTTAGTTAATCGAACGCTAAATGCAAACGCTGTTTAGATAATTATTTCAAGGAAAACTGCTTCGCAGTAATCGTGCTTCAGCTAAGAAAACGCGGCAGTATTTTCCTATCAGATAAAGGAAAACAAAAAATCCCCAGTTGTTAATCACAACTCCTGTCTAATCGCCAATCCATTTGCTTGTGAGTAAACTCCCAGACAACTAGATTGTCAATTATCCAGCCAGATTCTCTAAGGGATTCTTTCTAAGAAAACCTGATAAGAAAACGAACCGAAAACATATACTGCTGCCTTTAAAGAAAACAATTAAGAAAACAGGCCGAAAACATTTATTGTCATTTTTTTACACCTGTGTACTCCTCAATCGTCTTGGTGGAGATGGTCGTAGTTGTTTTCGAGGTGTCGTTCTGCTGAACGTAAGTAGCGGAAGTGGAGATGGTTCTCCATGCCTTGCAACTACTGACGCCAACAGCAAATGCGCTAAGGATCAGCGCAAAGATGAAAAGTCTTTTCATTGTTGCTTTAAATTTAAGTTAGTATAATTACAAATGTCGATCCGACATTCTTCGTGCTGCCTTTGCTCCTTCAGGAACATACTCGTCAGGATATTCTCATTTTCCTTACTCACGAGAATGCATCCCCTCGAGTGTTCCGGTTTGGAGCCTACATGAATGCGAATACCGCTGCGACCGGGGACACCACCGAGAACCGGTAACAAGCGCTTGAATTTCGGACTCATCGTCACCGATACCGGATAAAAAAGCGGTGGAATCAGGAAGTCTGCGTTCTCCAAGGTGTCGCAGATAGGAGTGAGCACTTCCTCAAAGCGGCTTTCGGTGACGAGGAACAGTTTTCCGCGAACGGACTTTCCGTCCGCTGGTTTACGAATCAGTCTGTATAGAGCCATATCACTTCTTGCGTTTGTAAACGTAATCAACTCCCATCAGTGCACCCGAGAAGGTTGCTACCTCGCCAAAGCCTATCAGTAAGGACTCATGAATTTGTCCGTCGGGTTCTATGAAGACCCCGCAGAAGAGCAGAATTAATCCTCCGATGGAGAGGATAGCTGCCGTAATTAATTGAATGTTAAACTGCATACCTATTTATTATTTATGATGATTTTCTGAAAAGCGGTGCAAAGATACACCCTAAAACCGCAAAATGCAAGCGTTTTCGGGTTGGAGTGTTAGGTACTGCCGGATTTAGTGTTAGATAGGCGATTTTTGCTGTGTTTTTGATCTGGTTTAAAGGAAAACAATGCGAAAGAATGCAGACAAGCATTCCATGCGATAATCTACAAGGATTGTTCAAAAGCGAGCTTCCAACGAATCCTTCTATATTATCTCTTCAGTATGACCCGAACGTCATACTCTTTCGCATTTTAAGAAAAAGGATAAGAAAACGTGCCGAAAACATTCATTGTAACTAAAAATCACGGCAAAACGTAAAATATTAGGTCAAATATTTTGATATTTGAAAAATTTTTAGTAATTTTGTGCGCTCAATAGTGAAATATGGGGAAGAGCGTACATATATGAGACTATAAAATTTTCATTTTATGAAAAATATAAAGGACATAACAATTTGCAATTTTAAATCCTTAGAAGATGTAAAAATTCAAGGATGTAAAACGTTCAATCTATTTATTGGTCGTCCTAATGTAGGAAAGAGTAATATTATTGAGGCATTGTCTTTTATGGCAATACCTTATTTGCACCCAATGAAAAAGTCGTTGAAAACTATATTCCGAGTAGAGAGAGGCTCTGCATTGTTCTTCAATGGCAATATTTCGCAGAATATAGATATTGATTTAGGTGACTATGGAATGCAGATTGTCAATGCGGCATCAAACAAAGTTGATGTTTTTGCAAGGCATATGGAAGGAACCCAGTCGTTAGATATTGTAGACTTGAAGGTGAAAAAAGGATTAAACGATTATCCTATATTTAAGCCTTATAGTTATGGCGCTCATGCGGCATCCGATTGGACAACGCAAGTAGATATGCCATTTTTATGCCCATGGGATGGAAACAATATGATGCAGGTTCTTCAGCAAAATGAATCAATAAAGCAGTACTTTGTAAATTTACTGAAAGAATATGATTTGCAATTAACGTTGGATATGGCATCTCAGGAGGTGCGTGTTTTAAAGCCGCTCCCTGATTCCTCGTCTTTCATCATGCCTTACACTGCATTGGCAGACTCAATAAAGCGCTTAATGTTCTACAAGGCTGCTGTAGATAGCAATAAAGATTCAGTACTAATGTTCGAAGAATTGGAAGCGCACGCATATCCTCCGTATATTAGTAAAATTGCGCAGACGATAATTCAAAATCCAAGTAATCAGTATTTTATTACAACGCATAGTCCGTATGTGATAAACGAGTTTTTGGAAGATAAGTCTCTGGATGTGGCTATTCATATTGTTGATTATAAAGATGGTAAGACCATAGTAAAAACTTTGTCTAAAGAAGAGATGGACGAAGTATATAACTACGGAATTGATTTGTTTTTTAACGCAGAAGCATTTTTAGACTGATTATGCAACGAGAGAATATAGTAGTTCCGGAGTGTTATGTGGACACTAATTTAATGAATGTTCTGCTAAATAAGTCGTGTAATCATCAAAAAGGATGTGCAACGGTATGTAAAACATTAGATGTCAAATTAGCAGATCAATTTGCCATAGCTATTATAGATAAAGATAAAAAAGAGCCTAAAGCATTAGAACAATTTGAGAAAATTGGCGAATCGGAACATCTCATTGTTAGCAAGCATCAAACAAAGCCACATTATTTGATTCAAATCAAACCGGCAATAGAAATGTTTATCTTAGACGCAGCGGAAGAACTAAATGTGAATCTCTCTGATTACGGATTGCCGAAAGAACTAAACGAGTTAAGAAAAATCACCAAGACCACTACGGCAAAAGAAGATGTGACGTTTGCAAGATTGTTTCATGCATTGCGTACAGCATCTCATATACAGTGCCTGGTTAATGTGTTACAGTATCTATTAACAAACAAATATAATGCATCTGATGCGGAGATTCGTAAAATAATGCAAAGTTAACGTAACGATGGATGCACGACCTGTTCATGAAATCGGGATGTCATTTGGGGAGAAGAGCGGCACGATTAATGAATGGAAGGAAGCGTGAGGTTTTTGTAATATTGCGCTAAGAGGTGAAGGTATATTCAACATTCGGCATTGGAATATAGAATGAATAGTGTAGATAATTCGACCATAGTAAGTTTGCATCGTCCATTTCACGGTCCATTATGGGTTGCGAGGTGGGTTTGTGAGTTTGTGCGTTTCTATAAAAAGGACTCCAATGGAGGTAGAATAAATAGTGCAGACTTTTTCTTGTTTTATATATTTCGACTCAAGAAATTATACGATAAGCATGATGAGATCAACGAATATGTATCACGGCAGACGATAGAGGATGTGTGTGGTTACTTTGCTCAATTGAAAACCACATCACAAAAGAAGAAAGCCTTAGATATGATTATGCATAGCAAACGAGACCTGGGAACAGAGTCTCATGTATATTCTGTTTATAAAGCTTCCACTTATGCTGTAAATTTAGCCGAGGATAAATTAGGGTTTATTAAGAAAGGGGGATTAACGGATGCAGGTAAACAACTGCATTTACAACGGACACCGAGTATAGACATTAAGAATTCAGATCGACGAGTATATTTGCAACAGATATTGGCAAAAGATTTCTATTTCTTTGTGCCATTCTGTATGCTTCAAAAATATAAGAAAGAAGGAATAGATCCGGATAATGCGATATTTGATTTCTCGGAAAGATATCATAAAGTGCAACGATTCGACTATACTCATTGTAGTCATGATAATTATACAAAAGTACGCATGCAATGGATTAGTCAGTTGGATATATTAACTGATAACAATAGACTTAGAACTTGGGTGAAGGAAGAAATTACAAATATATATGCCAAACAATTTGAGGATTTGCAAGCAGAAATCAAAGAATTCGTAAAAGATCAGAAAAAAAATATTGAGAGCATCGATAAATTAGAAGTGTTCTATGATGCTTATAGTTCCTTGATAAGAACAAGCGATGGGTCCGGATATGTGGATTTATACGACATCATGTCTAAAATGCCTCATATGGGGTACAATAAATTTAACAATTTGCTGCAAACCT
>Ga0247611_10001206_pt1 | contig 46917 bp, 34 predicted proteins | sample 177DNAGHGhighgp2_FD_192422 | JGI IMG/M metagenome (GOLD analysis project Ga0247611, IMG submission 192422) | Sheep rumen microbial communities from Palmerston North, Manawatu-Wanganui, New Zealand - 1770 DNA GHGhigh gp2 | ecosystem: Host-associated > Mammals > Digestive system > Stomach > Rumen... | reverse complement strand
GTCCTTGCGTTTCAAATCAAAGTCATGCGGCTTCGATTCACATGGAGTGTTAATTCAGCTTTCGCTGGGCTATCCCCCGACTATGGACAGATTGCACACCTGTTACGCACCCGTGCGCCGGTCGCCGCCAGGAAAAGCAAGCTTCTCCCGCGATGCCCCTCGACTTGCATGTGTTAGGCCTGTCGCTAGCGTTCATCCTGAGCCAGGATCAAACTCTTCGTTGTAAAAGAAATTTATAAGATAGCTCAGAATAATCGAATTTATCAAGTGTAGAATTTTTTTCGGGAACCTAAATTAATTTGGCATTTGACATTTGTCATTTGACATTTTAATTTCTTATTTCAGTTCTTGTACTACATCTTGTTATGAATAGACAATCTTTCAAAGATCATTCTTTTGCTCTTTTGGGGCGTGCCCCATTTTTGAGCGAAAGCGGATGCAAAGGTACAACAAATTTTTGAACTGACCAAATATTTTTGAAAAAAAATTGCATAAAAAATGCATTTTCTTTGTAAGTGCCTGAAAATCAAGTGTGGCATTTTGGGCGATTTTTAGGATTTTTTGCTTCAAGACATATTTTTGCGGGTTTGTCGGTCTTCTACGTAAAGAAAACAAGCGTTTTTATATTTATATATAATAGGAACGCGTGCGCGCGTAAAAAAATAGTAAATTCGTTCCTCAATACTAAATCGCAGGGTCTCCCCCGAATTTACGTTCGCACTATCGTGCAATCTACAATCTTTAACCATAAAACGCAAATTATGCAAGCATTTTTGCTTTTTTTATGGCTAAATCTTGCACATTTGAATAATTTGTAGTAAATTTGCACGCTTTTTTGAAAAATAACAGACAATATATGGAATCGAAGTACAATCCTACAGACATTGAAGCACGTTGGTACCAGTACTGGTTGGACAACGGGCTTTTCCACAGCGAACCGGATGGTCGTGCACCTTTTACCATTGTTATTCCGCCTCCTAATGTGACGGGAGTATTACATATGGGTCACGTATTGAACGAGACTATTCAGGATATTCTGGTTCGTCGTGCTCGTTTGGAAGGTAAGAATGCATGTTGGGTACCGGGTACGGACCATGCGTCTATTGCGACCGAGGCGAAGGTGATCAAGCGTCTTAAGGAGCAAGGAATCAACAAGAGTGACTTGACGCGTGAAGAGTTTTTGAAGCATGCATGGGCATGGACGGACGAACACGGAGGTATCATCTTGAAGCAATTACGCAAGTTAGGCTGTTCCTGCGACTGGGACCGTACGGCATTCACGATGGACGAGACACGCAGTAAAGCCGTGATTAAAGTTTTCTGCGACTTATACAAGAAAGGTCTCATCTACAGAGGATTACGAATGGTTAACTGGGATCCGGAACGTCAGACAGCTTTAAGTGACGAGGAGGTTATTTACCACGATGAACATAATAAGTTCTACTATCTGCGTTACCGCGTAGCCGAAGACCCGACGAAATATGCCGTCGTAGCGACCACTCGTCCGGAGACCATCTTCGGCGATATCGCCGTATGTATCAACCCAAAAGAAGAGAAGAACCAGTGGTTGAAGGGTAAGCATGTTATCGTACCGGGTGTAGGTCGTGTGATTCCAATCATCGAGGATCGCTATGTGGAGATCGGTTTTGGTACGGGCTGCCTGAAAGTGACCCCTGCGCATGACGTGAACGACTACGCGTTGGGGCAGAAATACAACCTGAAGACGATTGATATCTTCACACCGGATGCTCATTTGAACATGGACACGGTGGAGGAAGAGTTACAAGCTAATGTACGCAAATACCACGGTATGGACCGCTTCGACTGCCGTAAGCAGATTGTGGATGATTTGCAGGCAGCAGGTTTGGTTGAGAAGATCGAAGACTATGATAATAAGGTGGGTTACAGTGAGCGTACGAACGTGCCTATCGAGCCTCGTTTGAGTCTGCAATGGTTCGTGAAAATGCAACATTTTGCAGATATCGCTTTGCCGCCGGTAATGAACGATGAGATCGTCTTTTACCCGACCAAATACAAGAACACGTATCGTAACTGGTTAGAGAACATCAAAGATTGGTGTATCAGTCGTCAGTTATGGTGGGGACACCGTATCCCGGCGTATTATGATGCCGATTTGTTGGCAGAAACGGGTCTGGAGAACTACCCGGACGATAAGATCATCGTAAGCGAGAGCGCGCCGGAAGGTAACTATGTACAAGACGAAGGCGCTTTGGACACCTGGTTCAGCAGTTGGTTATGGCCTATCTCCTTGTTCGACGGTATTGAGAACCCGGACAATAAAGAGATCAACTATTACTACCCCACTGCAGACCTAGTAACGGGTCCGGATATCATCTTCTTCTGGGTTGCCCGAATGATCATGGCGGGTTACGAATATGTAGGTAAGATGCCGTTCAAGCACGTCTATTTTACCGGTATCGTGCGTGATAAGTTGGGTCGTAAGATGAGTAAGAGTCTGGGCAACAGTCCTGATCCGTTGGATCTGATTGAACGTTTCGGTGCCGACGGTGTGCGTATGGGTATCTTACTGAGTGCTCCGGCCGGCAACGATATTCTGTATGATGATTCGCTTTGCGAGCAAGGACGTAACTTCTGCAACAAGATCTGGAACTGTTTCCGTATGGTGAAGGGCCTTGAAGTAGCGGAAATTGCTCAGCCAGAGACTTCTAAATACGCCATTCAATGGTTCGATGCCAAGTTAGCAGAGACCGAAGCCGAGATAGCGGATCTGTTCAGCAAATATCGTCTAAGCGAAGCCTTGATGGCGATTTTCAAACTGTACTGCGATGAGTTCAGCGGATGGTATCTGGAGATGATCAAACCCGCTTATCAACAGCCTATTGACAAGGCGACATACGAAGTTACACTCGCGTTCTTCGACCGTCTGCTCCGCGTACTGCATCCATTCATGCCGTTTATCACGGAAGAGTTGTGGCAGAACCTCTACGAGCGCAAAGAAGGTGAATCTATAATGATCGCTGCGCTTAATGGTGAAAATGGTGACGCTTCGCTTAATGGTGAAATACTCGATGAAGTCGAAGACCTCAAACTTATTATTGCCGGTGTACGTAATGTGCGTGCATCGAAGAATATCCCGCAGAAAGAGCGCCTGACACTCATCTCACCGATTACGCTTAATGCCCTTGTGGACAAACTCGCGAATGTTGAAGTAGCGGTTAACGGAGAAGTAAGCGGAAACGCTTCTAAGTTCATTGTCGGAACCACTGAGTTCGCGATTCCGATGGAAGCGTTCATCAACGTGGAAGAAGAGCTCAAGAAGTTAGAGGCTGATTTGGCTCACCAACAAGGATTCTTAAAGGGTGTGATGGCTAAACTTAGCAACGAGCGTTTCGTACAGAATGCGAAACCGGAGATCGTAGCGTTAGAGCAGAAGAAAAAAGCGGATGCGGAAACCCGTATCGCTGCCCTCGAAGAGGCTATAAAAGCGTTAAAGAATTAACGAATTAATGCAAAGGAAGATGATGCTCGTGTTTCCAACGCTTATGTTGGAGCACGAGTTCATTTTTTGTTTGCGGCGTACAGAAGGTATCCACGAAACGCTCCCAGATATAGGTTACGGCAAGCGAAGATGGGTGCACGAGATCATCCGCATAAAAACGATAGTCACGCAACTCATCAAGCATAATTTCGAGTGCCTCGAAATATTGACGATTGGACGATTGACGATTGGACGATTGATTGTTCGATTTAATCAATTGATCGATTGCTTGCAGCAATGTGGCTTTGGAGAGTTGGTTCTCATGGAGACCATCGCGAATATGGCGAATCGGTGAGACGGTGAAAAGCCAATGTTTATCGGGATAACGAGCAATAATGGGTTGCCAAGCTGAAACGATCTCATCGACCGAAAGACGACGACGCGTAAAGCACGATTCCGGTAACTTATGACAATTTCCGACGATCTCCCCATCTTTCTCATAGACCCACGCCGTACCGAAGGTAACGATGATGACAGTCGCTTCGTTTAATGCCTTCTGCATCGTCTCAATGGACGTCCGTATCGCGACTTCAGCCTCGTTTTTATCTGCCCGAGAAAATGAACCGTGATGACTCATGGCATGCCATAATCCTTCGTGTTCGATGAGTTCAGGCACATCCGTAATGGCCAATGCCTGTGCGATGGAAAGCGGGTTATAGAGCGTACCGAAGGGATTACAGGTGACATTCAGGTATCGTTGCTGCATTTGTTCGCCTATCTCATCCGAGAAACACGAACCGATCATGAGGATTTTATCCTCATACCCTATTTTCCACGGCGATGCCGGTATGTCCACTATCGTTTGCAGTTTCATATTACTCAAAATGCATTACTTTTGCCGGACTAATTTTACTGATGATCATGGATGGTAACAGCAGGATGAGTAACGAGACACCGATAGTAAGTACGTTAAGTACGATGAGCCATGACCATGCAAAAGAGACCGGTACGTTATCGACATAATAGGTGGTAGCTTCAAGCGGGATGAGATGGCCGAAATACTGCACGGCAGCGATGGCCAGACCGATGATATTGCCCCATAGGACACCTTTGCCGATCAGCATGGCGGCTTGTGTCAGGAAGATACGTCGTACGAAACTGTTATCGGCACCGAGTGCTTTGAGTGTTCCGATCAGTTGTACGCCGTCCAAGATGAGGATGATCAGTCCGGAGACGATGTTAAATCCGGCTACCAGCAGCATGAGAATGATGATGACGATGACGTTCATATCCAGTAGTTCAAGCCAGCCAAAGATAGCCGGATTGAGTTGCACGAGCGTCTGGACATAATAGGTATTATAGCCATGCTCATCGAAATGATTGACCGTAGCAAAATAAATCTCATCTGCCACGTCTTCCAGTTTCGCAATGTCATCAATCAGAATCTCTACTCCCGAATAGGTATTGTATTCCCATCGTTGCAGTCTTCGCGCCGTTTCAAGCGGCGATAATACGAATAGTTCATCCGCTTGTGCAAAACCGGTGTCGTATAGTCCGACGATGGTAAAACGTCTTGCCCGCACATCGGTATCATCCACAAAATAACAAAGGATGTCATCATTGAGATGCAGTTGTAGCCGATTCGCTGTCATGCGGGAGAGGAGTACCTCTTGCGGTTGAGAAGGGATGACACCTTCTACGATATTTTGCGCAAAGAAGGTCCAGAAGTCCGTTCCTTTGAGAACGATTCCCTGGAAAGCCGAATCGGTCTTAATCATCCCCGGTTTGGTGATGAAAGGTGCAGCCGAAACGACGTGGTTATAACTCGCCAGTTGGTTAAGCAGACTATCCGAAACGGTAATCGGATGCAGGTCGTAGGTATTGTTATTATCAAAGGAAACGACTTGTATATGCGCTCCGAAACCGGCTACTTTATCGGTGATGGTCTGTTTGAATCCGACCACGATACAAACGGTAAGAATCATGACCGCCACGCCTACGATCATACCCGCCAATGCCACCCGCACGGCAGGGCGTGAAGAACGATGTTCCCCTTTCTGCGAAAAATAAAGTTTGGATGCTATTTTAAAAGCATTATTTGGCATGATTTTTGTTATGTTATTCGTGTATGAAAACACGTTTATTCGCTATTCTTTGCGTTCTTTTTATAGGCAGAGCCGTTTGGGCTCAAGAGCCTTCCGATCGTCCTCAACGTACTCCGGAGGAGGAGGCTTTGCGTCAGACTACTCGTTTGGTTCGTGAATTAGGTATCCGCGATTCCGTTCGTATTGATACGATTTATCGTATGCATCTCAAGTATGCCGTGATTCGTCAGAAGGGTTTGACTCGAGCGGAGAACATGGAGCGCATGCAGGCCATTCATAATGAGTTAAAAAACTTACTGACGGCGGAGGAGTTCGAGCGCTTTATGAACCACCCGGCCGAGCAGCCTCGCCGTCCACGTGGCACCAACGCTTTAATGCCAGCCACGTCCCCAGCGCCCACAGAGCTCCAACCAGCAGACCAGCCATGATATCGGTCGGATAATGTGCTCCGAGATACATACGACTATAGCATACTACAGCCACCCAGATCATCAGACAGACGGTGGCTGTTTTATTTTTGTACAAAAGACTGAAAAGCAGCGCGATCGCCATCGAGTTGGCGGCATGCGAACTGCAAAAACCATATAAGCCGCCGGTATAACCGTGGATAAGGCGGATAGGATCGATGGCAGGTTCATGAGTAGGACGCAAACGCGCTACCAATGGTTTGAGGATACCGCTGCAGGTGAAGTCACTCAGTCCGACTACAATACCGAAACCGATGAGAATCCAAAGCATCGTCTTCCAACTTCGATAGCGGTATGCAAGCAACAGGAGCAACAAGGCGTACAATGGAAACCAAGTAGAAGGTCTGCTGATGGTCCACATCGCCGCATCGAGCCATGCGTTACCATGACTGTTGATCCAAAGTACTATGTCTGAGTCGAAAGACAATTTGTGATTTGTGATTTGATATTTGTTATTTACTCATTCATGAGTATGGCCGTGTGACAAGCAACGACACCGGCTGTTTCGGTACGGAGCCGGCTGTTTCCTAAACTGACGGGAATGAAACCGATTGAAAGGGCGTCTGCCACTTCTTGTTCACTAAAATCCCCTTCGGGTCCGATGAGGACCAATACATCTCTACCCCGCTCTATCTCGTTCTTGAGCACCCGTTTATCCTCTTTGTAACAATGCGCAATGAATTTCTGACCCTGGCTTTGACGTTGACCTTTGATAAACTCATAATAAGGTGTGAGCTCATGCAAGACAGGCAGATAAGGTGTCAGACTTTGTTTGGTGGCAGAGAGAATGATCTTCTCCAGACGATCGGTACGTAATTGTTTGCGTTCGGAGAAACGGCATAAAAGGGGCGTGATCTCGTCAACGCCTATCTCCACACATTTCTCGATAGCCCATTCGAGGCGCTCGATATTCTTGGTTGGCGCGATGGCGATATGCAAATGGAACGCATGGTGTGGCGTCTGTTTTTCGCTACTAATGATCTCAAAATCACAATGTTTGGGATGCGGATTTGTGATACGTGCCGTATAAGTGGTACCACGTCCGTCGGTGATCAATATCTCATCGCCGGCTGTGTTCCGCAGCACCCGCACGCAATGTGCACTCTCCTCTTCGGAAAGAGTCTGCTGCTTTTCTATATCAGGACAATAAAAGAGATACATCTCTTTATTTATGATTTCTTTACCCTTAAAGGGTACGATTTTTTCAAATTTATGATTTATAATTCAGACTCTTTAAGTCTTTCAGCGTTTTCGGCTACTTGCAGGGCATCGATGACGCCTTGGATATCGCCATCCATGAAGGCGGCAAGGTTATAAACGGTATAACCGATACGATGGTCGGTGATACGTCCCTGCGGATAGTTATAGGTGCGGATCTTTGCAGAGCGGTCACCGGTGGAGACCATCGTCTTACGACGCGCAGCGATGTCATCGATATATTTCTGATGCTCTTTGTCGTAAATCTGCGTACGCAGACGAGAGAGAGCACGTTCTTTGTTTTTCGGCTGATCCCGTGTTTCCGTACACTCGATGAGTATCTCTTGCACCTCGCCCGTGTTGGGGTTCTTCCAGTTATAACGAAGGCGTACACCCGACTCCACTTTATTGACGTTCTGTCCACCGGCTCCACCGGAGCGGAAGGTCTCCCATTTGATCTCCCCTTCGTTGATATGCACCTCAAACTCATCGGCTTCGGGTAAGACTGCCACCGTAGCTGCAGAAGTATGCACACGTCCTTGTGTCTCCGTGACGGGTACGCGTTGCACACGATGCACACCGGATTCGTATTTGAGGGTTCCATAGACGTTCTGTCCGGTCACATTGAAGATGATCTCCTTATAACCGCCGGAAGCACCTTCGGTGAAAGACGAGATGGTATATTTGAATCCTTTAATCTCGAAATATTTGGTGTACATCCGGAAGAGGTCTCCTGCAAAGATTGCCGCTTCGTCACCACCTGTTCCGCCACGGATCTCCATAACGACATTCTTACCGTCTTCGGGGTCTTGCGGAAGGAGTTGCAATTTCAGTTCTTCTTCGAGCGCAGGAATCTGCGGTTCGAGTTCATCGATCTCCGCTTTCGCCATCTCCTTCATCTCCGGATCGGTCTCATTGAAAAAGAGATCCTTGGCATCCTGAAGATCCGTAACGGCTTTCTTGTAACGACGGGCACATTCGAGCACACGTTCCAAGTCATGGTAGTCCCGATTAAGTCGGACATAACGTGCCTGATCGGCAATGACCGAAGGGTCTGTAATCAACAGACTCACCTCATGGAATTTTGCCTCTAATCCGTCTATTTTATCGAGAATGTTCATTGTAAGCTTGCAAAGTATTTTGTAACAAAGAAACGATCGTCATGGGTCCGACGCCTCCGGGAACGGGGGTGATATACGCCGCTTTTGGTGCTACGTTTTCGAAATCAACATCACCAACGAGACGATATCCTCTGGGCACAGACGAATCATCGATACGATTAATGCCCACATCAATAATCACCGCCCCTTCTTTGACCATTTCGGCTGTCAGCAGTTTCGGACATCCTGCAGCTACGATGATGATATCTGCCGTAAGGCAAATGGACTTGAGGTCCTGTGTCTTCGAGTGGCAGATAGTGACGGTAGCGTCTCCTAAAGAAGCGGCACTCATGCCGGGCAAGGACAGATACGGACGCTGCATAAGCAGCATGGCGATGGGTTTGCCGACGATGTTCGAACGACCGATAACCACCACATGTTTACCTTCCGTCTGAATGGCATAGCGTGCCAGCAGTTCGCGTATTCCTTTGGGTGTTGCGCTGACCAATGACGGCAGTCCTTGCACGGTACGGCCTACATTCTCCGGGGTCAGTCCATCGACATCTTTGCGCCGGTCGATGGCACTCATGATGGTGGTCTCGGAAATATGTTCCGGCAAGGGCAGTTGTACGATGAAACCGTCAATAGTAGGATCGTTATTGAGTCGCTGCACCGCAGCCAACAGTTCCTGCTCCGTGATGTCTGCTTCGAAAGCGATACGCTCGGATTCGATACCCACCTCCGCACAAGCTTTCATCTTATTGGCAACATAGGTCTCCGACGCAGGGTTATGCCCCACGATGACCACCGCCAGTTTAGGCGCGCGTTGACCCTTAGCGACCAAAGAACGTATCTGCTCGCGTAACTCAGCCCGGATATCCGCTGCTATTTTTTTACCGTCTAAAATCATTCGCCATGAATATTGACATGCTTATAGATTCCGTAGAAGACCAAGAAAATGATGAACAGGACGAACAACACGACTCCGGCAACCACCCAGGGTTTCTCTGTGTTGGACCGCAGCCATATTTTATAACTTCTCTTGAGAGAGCGCCATTCATTTCCGTTAATGTACCAATCGGTATTCTTGCGTGGCGGACGATAAACGTTATGTTTCTCTGCCAAGACGGTCTTACGGACGGTATCCAGTTTCAACTCTCTGGCGATACTGTCGCCTTCGCGCAGGGCCTCCGCTTCGTCTACCATACGGATACCCAAGGCATCCACTTTCATCTCTTTCGACGGGTTATCCTTCGGCATTTGTCTGATTTCCTCAGCAAACAAATCTGCCAGTTTGTAACCTCCGAATGCCAATGCTCCGATGATGACCAGCATCAAGCCTACATACGCCTGTTTATCACGCATACGCAATGCGCCGCCCATACCTCTGTTCTTATGGTTCGGCTCGTAATGATGGTGATGGTGATGATGTTTCTTCTCTCCCCACCCGGGTTGATACGTGTGTTCTTCTCTTGCCATTATCTTCTACGTCCTGACATTTGTTGCATTTTACGCATCATCTTTGAGGTCTGCTCAAACTGCTTAAGGAAGCGGTTGAGTTCCACGATCGTGACACCGGCACCTTTGGCGATACGATTCTTCCGGCTTCCGTTGAGCAGACTCGGGTTCGAACGCTCTTCAGGTGTCATGGAGTTAATCATTGCCTCAACGGGTTTGAACGCGTCATCACTTACCTCTACTCCTTTGAGTGCTTTATCCATACCCGGAATCATACCCATCAAATCCTTCATCGAACCCATCTTCTTGATTTGATTGAGTTGCCCGATGAAATCGTTGAAATCAAATTGGTTCTTGGCAATCTTTTTGGATATACGGCGCGCCTCTTCTTCATCGTATTGCTCTTGTGCGCGTTCCACGAGGCTGACGACGTCACCCATACCCAAGATACGATCCGCCATACGCGCCGGGTGGAAGACATCAAGTGCCTCCATCTTCTCGCCCGTACCGATGAATTTAATCGGTTTGTTGACCACCGAGCGGATGGACAAAGCAGCACCGCCACGTGCGTCACCGTCCAGTTTGGTGAGAACAACACCGTCAAAATCCAGACGGTCGTTGAACTCCTTGGCGGTATTGACGGCATCCTGACCCGTCATGGCGTCCACCACGAAGAGGGTCTCGCTTGGCGTGATAGCCGACTTGATGGCCGCTATCTCTTGCATCATCTGCTCATCAACGGCAAGACGGCCGGCAGTATCGACGATGACGACATCGTAGCCGTAGGTACGTGCCTCCTTGATGGCGTCTTGCGCTTTCTTCACCGGGTTGGATTCATTCTCCGCCGTATAGACTTTCGCATTGATCTGTTCGCCGAGCACCCGTAACTGCTCGATAGCCGCCGGACGATAGACGTCACAAGCAACGAGCATGACACGTTTACCTTTCTTCGTTTGCAGGTAATTCGCCAGTTTGGATGCAAAAGTGGTCTTACCGGAACCTTGGAGACCCGCCATGAGGATGATAGCCGGAGAACCCTTGAGATTGATCTCCTGTGCCTCACCGCCCATCAATGCCGCCAACTCGTCATGCGTGATCTTGACCATCAACTGGCCCGGACGAACCGCTGTGATGACGTTCTGCCCCAAGGCTTTCTCCTTCACCTGATCGGTAAACTGCTTGGCGGTTTTGTAGTTGACATCGGCCTCCAGCAAAGCCTTACGGATGTCCTTGACCGTCTCCGCAATATTGATTTCGGTGATGCGGCCTTCACCCTTCAGAATCTTAAAACTTCGTTCTAATCGTTCGCTTAAATTATCAAACATCTTACTTCAATTTTATTTGCGGCCGCAAAATTACAAAAAAAAAATGACATACGCAAACGTATGCCATTATTTTTGCGTTTTTTAGCGCATTTTAACGAACTAACACCTTTTTTGTGTACCATTTTCCGTCGATATAGGTCTTGATGAAATAGATACCGATGGGCAGTTGGTATTGGTTCAATTGGAGTTGCTCGATGTCACCTTCGTACATACCGATGAGCTTTCCGCTGATATCCACGATATAATGAACACCTTCTCCATGCGGGATGTCGGGGTTGGAAGCGATGTCTTGGGTACTGAACGGATTCGGTACAAAATCGCTTATGAGCAGTTCTGCTTCTTCTTCTCCGGCACATGCGGGCATAAGACTGAACTCCACGATGGTACGCACGAGCATGTCGTTCAAGTGTTCCACTTGGAGCGTATCGGTAGTCGGTTTGAGGTGGGTACCGCCGATACCGGAGTCATCGGTCAGGAAGAAGGACGTACCGTTGGTAGCCAAGGCGATGGAACGCATCAGGTACTCACCGCTCTTCTCAAGTCCGCTACAAACGACGGGGACGATACGAATACCCTGAGCCGCCGCGTTCAGTATCTGTTCGTGCAGCAAAGCGACGGTAGCACTATCTTCATGACAAGGTGCATCCAAGACCAGGAACGCGATACGGGCACGGGCTTCGCTATCCCAACCGGCACTGTTGAGGGCTGCCATGAGGGCTTCTGGAACCGCCTCTTCGTAATCTCCGCCTCCGGATGCTTCCTGTTTGTCAATAAAGGATTGCGTCACCGTGATATCGTCCGTCAGACGGGAGATACGGGTGAGGTATTCGTCTGTGTGATCGCGATAGACCACCGCACCGGTTCGGATAGCCAAACCGCCTGTCGCCTCTTTGGCACGAGCGATGACATCGTTCATCTCTTTCTGGAGGTAGCGTAACTCGTCCCCCATCGAACCGGTGGCATCGAAGACAAATAGCACGTCCACTCCTTCGGGTGCCTCACAGGGTTCGTCGATCACGATACGCGTATTGCCGTTTTCTGCCAAGGGTTCGCCGTTCACCCTTAAGTCGTTCGCACCTTGATTCAGTAATCCGTTCCAAAGCTCTGCTTTGCCGGTATTGTCGGTAAGGGCTTGAAAGAGGGTGTTTCCGTTTGCGTCTGTGAGGTTAAGTGCATAGTTAACTACAGGGAAGCCCTCTTTGTTGGTCACCTGCACCGTATAACGGTGACGGGGAGCGATACGCCAGGTGTTGATGTACTCTTTGTGGGAATTTTCCAATATATTCCGCCACAATGCCCATTTGGCAAAATCGTTCACCTCACCGGCGGTTAATCTTCCGGCAGATGTTGGTTCTAATGCCTCATCATAGATTACGTGATTTTCTACCATTTTGACAGCCCCTCCAGTCAACGGTACATCGGCACGCCCCATCACAGGCACCGCTTCATCCGCCATCGCACGGGACGTTAAGGAGTATTTTACGTGCTCCCTTTCTTTGTCTTTGTTGTTCTTCTTCTCTTTATTCGGAACAAGGGTAGCGATTAGCGTCTGTTCACCGGAAAGGGAAAGCGTTTGGGATTTAAACCCTTCGCAAGAGAGTTGCAAGGATTTCACACCGGCTAACTGCTCCGGTTTGAACACGATACGTCCGTCGTAGGAAGTGGTATAAGTCTGTTTGCCGACTTTCACCTGCACGGCGTCCAAAAGAGCCTGCGTGGAATCCATTACAATGAGTGTCAAAGGCTGATCCTGTGAATGGTTAACAGGCACTTTCTTCACACATGAAATACTGATGCTGCAAATCAAAATTGCTGCAAAAAAATAGACAATCTTCTTCATAATTTTGCATTTTTCATTTTATGCACAAAAAACGTGCCAAAAATATCAGAACTATATGTATGGTGTTGAATCACGCAATAATCACGCAATAATCGCCCTATAATCACCCAATACGACAACGGCGCAAGCCTTGAATTTACAGGGCTTGCATAGGTATCGATGGTTGAAAAGAGTGAAAAATATATTACACAAAATTTTTGACATATGCAAACAACGAAAGAAAAAAAAATCGAATAAATTTAATTTTTACCGTAAAATCCTTGTGTATTTCAAATATTTGTAGTACCTTTGCAGGCGCAAAGGTGAAAAGATGAAAATTGCATTTACAACAGCGTTACCGAAAGAGGGATTTGAGCGCCTCGCAGAACGAGGCATTGGTGATTTGTCATTGGTCATTGGACATTGTATTGATAGCCAATGGAAAGATGCCGAGATCCTTGTAAGCACGTTCGATTATAACGTGCCGGGAACGATGATCGAAGCGATGCCGAACCTGAAACTGATTGCCAATTTCGGAGCGGGATACAATAATATCGACCTGGAGGCATGTAAGGCGCGTGGGATACGGGTGACCAATACACCTCAGCCGGTGATCGAACCGACGGCCGAGTTGGCTTTTGCGCTGATGATCGATGTGGCAAGGAGAGTGAGCGAGTTCGACCGCATGTTGCGGTCTCACTCTAATGGTGCAAATGGTGAGAATGGTGACGCTTCGCTTAATGGTGTTTTCGGGGTGATGCGAAACCTGAGTCATTCGCTGTATGGCAAGACCTTGGGGATCTTGGGTATGGGACGAATCGGTCAGGCTCTTGCACGCAGAGCGAAAGCATCGGGAATGAAAATTATCTACCATAACCGACACAAAATCAATGATGACGCGCTAAAAGCGCTTAATGGTGGAAATGATGAAATGGTGAAATACGTCGATTTCCAGACCTTGCTGCAGGATAGTGATTTTCTTAGTCTGAACCTCCCCTACACGCCGGAAGTACATCATATCATCGGCAAGCCGGAGTTAGGGATGATGAAACGGAGTGCGTACCTTATCAATACCGCGCGTGGCGCGCACGTAGATGAAGCGGCGCTGATAGAGGCACTTAAGAGCGGTATCATCGCCGGTGCGGCCATGGATGTGTATGAACACGAACCTGCAGTTCCAACGGAACTTTTGACGCTGCCGAACGTGGTCCTTTCACCGCATACCGGTACCGGCACATGGGAAGGACGTATCGCGATGTGCGAGAACGTAACAGACAATATCATCTCGTTCATCGAAGGTCGAATAAACGAGATGGATATTGTCAATTAAGAATTAAGAAATAAGAATTAAGAAAATGGATATAGTTGAACGTTTTTTGAAGTATGTGTCGTTCTGCACGACGAGTGACGAGAACACGGGTATGACGCCTTCGACTCCCGGACAGATGGAGTTTGCCAAGTATCTGGCGGAAGAGTTAAAAACTATCGGTCTCACCGAGGTTTCGCTCGATGAAAACGGATATATTATGGCGACGCTTGAAGCGAACACAGAGCACAGACCTGTGATTGGATTTATTGCCCATATGGATACGAGTCCGGATGCCAGCGGAAGGCACGTGAAGGCGAGTATCGTGAAAGCAGAAGAGCGCGATTTTATCGACCCGAAGTACGCCGGACAGGATGTTATCGTGACCGACCAAACGACGCTTTTAGGAGCCGATGATAAAGCGGGTATCGCAGAGATCGTGACGGCGATGGAGTACCTCATTCAGCACCCGGAGATTCAGCACGGGAAAGTGCGTATCGGTTTTACGCCGGACGAAGAGATTGGTCAAGGTGCGGATCATTTTGACGTGAAGGCTTTCGGCTGCGATTTTGCTTATACGATGGACGGCGGAGCGATCGGTGAGTTGGAGTTTGAGAACTTCAACGCGGCATCCTGTAAGATCAAGGTGCATGGTCTGAATGTGCACCCGGGTAGCGCGTACCATAAGATGCGTAACTCCATGCGTATCGCCAACCAGATCATCTTGATGTTACCTCGTTGGCAGAGTCCCGAGCACACGCAAGGATATGAAGGTTTCTTCCATTTGATCGGGATGAACGGTACGGTGGAGGAGACGACGCTCAGTTATATCATCCGGGATCACGACCGCACGCTGTTCGAGTACCGCAAACGGGAGTTGGAGCATCTGGTGAAGAAGATCAATGCCGAGTTCGGCGAAGGAACGGCAGAAATCGAGATACGCGATCAGTACTACAACATGCGGGAGAAGATCGAACCCGTGATGCATATCGTTGATCTGGCAAAAAGTGCGATGGAATCGGTAGGAGTTACACCTATCGTCAAACCGATTCGTGGCGGAACAGACGGCGCGAGACTGAGTTTCGAAGGCCTACCCTGCCCCAATATCTTCGCAGGCGGCGAAAACTTCCACAGCCGCTATGAATATTTACCGATTCCGAGTCTCAAGGCTGCTATGAATGTCATCCTTGAGATCGTCAAAATTAAGAATTAAGAATTAAGAATTAAGAATTAAGAATTAAGAATATGTTAAAAACAACACCGTTTACAGACATCCATATTGCGTTAGGCGCAAAGATGGCTGAATTTGCAGGCTTTAACATGCCTATCCAGTACCCGACGGGTATCAATCAGGAGCACATGATCGTACGCGAAGGCGTAGGCGTGTTCGATGTAAGTCACATGGGAGAGTTCTGGGTGAAAGGCGAGAAGGCTTTGGACTTCTTGCAGTACATCACGACCAATGATCTTTCGGTTATTGCTGCGGGCAAATGTCAATACACCTGCATGCCGAACGGCAAAGGCGGTATCGTCGATGACCTGATCATCTACAAGTACTCCACGACCAAGTACCTCATGGTCGTTAATGCCGGCAATATCGACAAAGACTGGAATTGGGTGAACGAAGTTAAGTCGAAAGTCGAAAGTCAAAAGTCGAAAGATTTTTGGGGAGACCTCTCTCTGGAGAACGCTTCGGAGCGGTATGGTCAATTGGCGGTACAGGGACCGAAGGCAACGGAGTTATTGCAACTGTTGACCGACGCTGATTTGAAGTCCATCGACTATTATGCCTTCCGGGAGTGGAGTTTTGCCGGTGTACCGGGTGTGATCTTGAGTAACACCGGTTATACGGGTGCCGGCGGTTTTGAGTTGTATTTCCCTGCAGACAAAGGCAAACAGATCTGGGATGCCTTGTTCGAAGTAGGTAAACCTTTTGGTTTGGCGCCTATCGGTCTGGGTGCTCGGGATAGTCTGCGTCTGGAGAAATGGTACTGCTTGTACGGTCACGATATCGATGACACCACTTCGCCTTTGGAGGCAGGTCTGGGTTGGATCACCAAGCTCGATGCCAAAGATTTTATCGACCGCGATTATCTGAAACAACAGAAAGCGGAAGGTGTGAAACGCAAACTCGTTCATTTCGAATGTCTGGAGCGTGCGATACCGCGTAACGGATACGAGATCTGCGATGAAAAGGGCGAAATCATCGGTAATGTGACGTCCGGTATCATGCTGCCGAATACCAAAGTAGGTATCGGTATGGGTTACGTGAAGACCGAATTTGCCAAGAAAGAGAACATTATCTATATCAAGATACGCGAAAAACTCATTCCGGCGAAGGAGGTCTAAATGACAAATGACCAATTACAAATGACAAATAAGCGCATAGCGCTTGTCTTGGGATCCGGCGGAGCGAGAGGATTAGCCCATATAGGATCTATCGAGGCGCTGGAGGAACGAGGTTATACGATCACGAGTATAGCGGGTTGCTCTATGGGTTCGATCATCGCCGGTATGTACGCCGCCGGGCAGATCAAACAAGCCAAAGAGTGGTTTCTGAGTGTGGATAAGCAGATGATCCTTCGCATGATGGACATCAATCTGCTTAGCCGTAACTCGCTGGTGAAGGGCGAGAAGATCATCAAAGAGTTACAGACCATTGTGCCGGACCAGCCGATCGAACAACTGCCAATCCCTTGTGCCATCGTGGCAACGGACGTGCGCAATACGGAAGAGGTGGTCTTTCGAACCGGCAGTTTGTTCCAAGCCGTTCGTGCGTCCATCAGTATTCCGCTTTTCTTCGAACCCGTTCAGATGGGCGATAAACTGCTTATCGACGGCGGGATCTTGGATCCCCTACCCCTGCATGTCGTTCCCCGTACCGAAGGAGATATCCTTGTTGCGGCGGACATCAGCGGTAAAGACGGCATCCCGATGGAGAAGAAGATGAACTTCGTTCAGATGTTAGACCGCATGAGCGACATGCAGATCCAGCAGAACACGATGCTGTCCCTTCGTCTCACCCCGCCTGACGTGCTCGCATCCATGCGCCAGTACGCGTATAATACCTTTGATTTTGACAAAGCGGAAGAGATTATCGCCGAAGGATACCGGATCATGAACGAAGCGCTCGACCGATATGAGACATAAAGTGTTCAAATTTTGGGTATCGGTACAATAATGTTTCATATTACATAAATCGTACAAAAAAATTTTAAAAAATGCATCAAAGGTATTGTTAATTCAAAAAAAAGTAGTACCTTTGCACCCGATTTTAAAAAAAGTAATCGTTATATGGCAACAAAACATTACTTCTCATACTTACAAGAAACGATGGCGCGCAGGTGGGATAACCTGGCGTTGAAAGATTTGGATGGTGTAAACAGTTACACCTATGCGCAATTAGCAGCAGAAATAGAAAAATTGCATATTACTTGGCGTGAGTGCGGCATCAAAGAGGGCGATAAGATTGCTCTTGCGGGTCGTAACTGTGCCAACTGGGGTTTGTTGTTCCTTGCCGCTGAAAGTTACAAGGCGGTAGTGGTTAGTATTCTGCCGGACTTTACGGCAGAGGGTATCTACTCGTTGGTAGAGCACTCGGAAGCTATCCTGCTGTATGTAGGTCCGAACGTAAAGAAGAAGATCGACACCAAGCAGATGCCGGGTTTGAAGGCAACTATCTTCATGGACGACATGACGATTGTGGACGCCGATGACACGTTCCGCAAGAAATTCGAAGGCGCAGACGCAGCGTTTAAGAAAGCATTCCCGAACGGTGTAGCCCTCTCCGATGTACATTATCCAGAGGATAACTACGATGACTTAGCGATCATCAACTATACGTCCGGTTCGACGGGCAACCCGAAGGGTGTGATGATCTCGCATCTGAACCTGAGCGGTAACGTAGAGTTCGGTAGAACACGTATCCCGCACAGACCGGGTGACGCCGTATTGTCGATGTTGCCGATCGCCCATATGTTCGGTTTGATGTACGAGTTCTTATACCAGGTTTGCGACGGTGCGGAGGTATATTTCCTCACACAGGCTCCTACGCCGACGGTGCTGATGAAAGCTTTCGCACAAGTGAAGCCGTTCATGATTCTGACCGTTCCTCTGGTGATTGAGAAAATCATCAAGAAAGGTGTACTGCCCAAGATCAGCAGTCCGGCTGCCAAAATCATGTGGAAGACTCCGCTGCTCAAACGCGTCATCCGCAATAAAGTGAAAGCCGGTCTGGATCAGACTTTCGGAGGTAAACTTCGTTTCCTGATCATCGGCGGCGCCGCTTTGAACGGAGAAGTAGAGCAAGTACTGCACGATATCAAATTCCAATACTGCGTGGGTTACGGTATGACCGAATGTGCTCCGCTGATCAGTTACGAAGACTGGTGGAAATACAAGATGCACAGCTGCGGTAAAGACCTGCCGCAATGCCACGTGCGCGTCGATTCCGAGGATCCGTACTCCAAAGACGGTGAGATCCAAGTGAAGGGTATCAACGTGATGATGGGTTATTACAAGAATCCGGAGGCTACAAGTGCCGTATTCACCCCGGACGGTTGGATGCGTACCGGTGACCTGGGCGTGCTGGATAAAGAAGGCAATATCTATATCCACGGTCGTTCGAAGAATATGATTCTGGGTCCGAGCGGACAGAACATCTATCCGGAGGAGTTGGAGGACAAACTGAACTCGATGCCTTGCGTTGTTGAGTCTATCGTGGTGGATCGGGAAGGCAAACTGGTTGCGCTCGTCTATCCGGAGCAAACAAACCGCAATATCGCCGAGTTGATGGAAGAGAACCGTGTGGCGGTAAACAAGAACCTGCCGCAGTACAGTCAAATCAGTGCTATCGAATTAGTCGCTTCGGAATTTGAGAAGACTCCGAAACGGTCGATCAAGAGATACTTATATAAGTAATGCCAAACGTTACCTAAGTGTAACGTTAAAGTGAGTAAGTAGATGGTGATTCCTCTGAAATGGGGAATCAGAGCAGGCGCGAAACTGGGAAGCTTTGCGCTTGTTTTGTATATACGGTTTTGCAAAATGCAGAAAAATTTGCATATATGCAAAAAAAGCAGTAATTTTGCACCCGAATCCGGTTTTTTGTTATGAAACAGCATTATTTACACTATCTGACAGAGGTGATGGAGCATCAGTGGAATGATCCTGCTCTGACGGATTATAACGAAGATCACGAATACACGTTCGGACAGTTGGCGGAGCAGATGGTACGTCTGCATGTGCTGTTCGAGCAGATGGGTATCAAGCGGGGCGATAAGATCGCGCTCTGCGGACGTAACTGCGCCAATTGGGCTGTCGCTTATCTGGCCATCGCTGCGTACGAAGGTGTGTGCGTCAGTATCTTGCAGGACTTCATGGCAGAGGATATCGCGCACCTGTTGGAGCACTCGGATTCTGAATTGCTGTTCGTCGGTCCGTATGTATGGAAAGACCTGCAGCATCAGACGATGCCCGCCAAAATGAAAGCTGCCCTTTCGCTCGAAGACTGGAAGGTGCTGTATAGTAATGATGAAATGAGCGCGTTGCTCAATGGTGACGCTTCGCTTAATGATGTAGTAGATAAAGCGTTCAAGGCGAAGTATCCGCATGCGTTGAAGCCGGAAGATATCCATTTTGCAGCCGATGAGAACCGCTTGGCATTGATCAACTACACCTCCGGTTCGACGGGAAGTCCCAAAGGCGTGATGCTGAACGGGATGAGTCTGAGCAACAACGTGGAGATAGGTATGAAGATCTTGCCGGTGGAACCGGGTCAACGGCTCGTTTCGATGTTACCGCTTGCCCATATGTTCGGTCAGGTATGCGAACTACTCTACCCGCTCTGCTCGGGAACGCATATCTATTTCCTGACCAAGAGTCCTACCCCTTCCATTCTGCTCAAAGCGATGAAAGAGGTGCAGCCCTATCTGGTGGTGACGGTGCCCTTGGTGATTGAGAAGATCTATAAGAAGAACCTGGACCCGACCCTTAGCAAATGGGCGATCCGTTCGTTCTGGCACATGCCTGGTATCGGTTCTCTCTTGCACCGACGGGTACGGTCGGCCCTCAAATCCGCTTTCGGCGGCAAGTTACGCTATTTCATCTGCGGCGGTGCAGCAATGAACCCGGTGGTGGAGAAATGTCTGATGGATATCCATTTCCCGCTTTCGATCGGTTACGGCATGACCGAGTGCGGTCCGCTTATCGGAGGTAACCCGCCTAAGTATTTCAAAGCCCGTTCGGGCGGTAGACCGGTGATGAATATGGAGGTGAAGATAGACGAACCCAACCAAGCCGGCATCGGGGAGATCCTCGTCAAAGGAGAAAACGTGATGATGGGTTATTACAAGAACGAAGAAGCCACAAAAGCAGCGTTCACCGAAGACGGGTGGTTACGAACCGGTGACTTGGGACGACTCGATAGAAAGAAGAATATCTATATCAAAGGGCGCTGCAAGACGATGTTCTTAGGGGCTTCGGGACAGAATATCTACCCCGAAGAGATCGAAGACAAACTGAATAACCAGGAGGCTGTCAGCGAATCCTTGATTGTGGAACGCGAAGGGAAGTTGGTGGCACTCGTCTTCCCCGATGAGACGCTCACCAAGCGCATGACACCGGAGCAGATCCTGCAGATCATGAAGGCGAACTTGGCAAAACTCAATAACCTCATTCCGGGTTACAGCAAAGTGGCGGATATCGAGGTGCAAGACAAGCCCTTCGAGAAAACCCCCAAACGATCCATCAAACGATTCCTCTACAAATGAGGTGAAAGGTGAAAGGAAAAGAGGAGCCAACAGGCTCCCCTTTCAATTTTCAATTTATAACAGGTGATAAGCTACCGTCAATCCTGCCATCACGATACTTACCATCGACATGAGCTTGATGAGGATATTGAGACTCGGTCCCGATGTGTCTTTGAACGGATCTCCCACGGTGTCACCAACGACGGTGGCCTTGTGGCAGTCAGAACCTTTACCACCGAAATGTCCTTCCTCCACATATTTCTTGGCATTATCCCACGCACCGCCTGCATTCGCCATGAAGACCGCCAGCACGAAGCCCGTAGCCAGACCGCCGATGAGCAGCCCTAACACACCGGCAACGCCTAAGATGAGACCGGTGATGATCGGTACGATGATGGCTAAGATAGAGGGCAACAACATCTCATGTTGCGCACCCTTGGTCGAGATGGCTACGCAGCGTGCGTAATCCGGATCGGCTTTGCCTTCGAGGATACCTTTGATAGTCTTGAACTGGCGGCGAACCTCTTCCACCATCTTCTGTGCCGCACGACCTACTGCGTTCATCGTCAGACCGCAGAACAGGAACGCCATCATCGAACCGATGAAAATACCTACCAGCACGATGGGGTTCATCAGGTTGACGTTATACGCGTTCATGAAATCAACGAGTGTAGCGTTGTCCGCCGGTATCTGCGTGCCGTCTGCCAATGCCGGCAGTTTCTCGCCGGTACGAATCAAAGCTATCTTGATCTCCTCGACATACGAAGCCAAGAGTGCAAGGGCTGTAAGGGCAGCCGAACCGATGGCAAAACCTTTGCCGGTAGCAGCGGTGGTGTTACCCAGGGCATCGAGGGCGTCGGTACGTTGACGCACTTCTGCCGGCAGACCCGACATCTCGGCGTTACCGCCTGCGTTATCGGCGATAGGACCGTAAGCGTCGGTAGCCAAAGTGATACCGAGCGTGGAGAGCATGCCGACCGCTGCAATACCGATACCGTACAGACCCAGACTGAGGTTCTCCGGCGTGAAGGCTACCTGGAAACCGTTCGCACAGAGGTACGCCAGCACGATAGCGATACCAACCGTCACAACCGGGATAGCGGTGGAGAGCATCCCCAGCCCCAGACCGCTGATGATGACGGTAGCCGGACCGGTCTGACTGCTCTCACTCACTTTCTGCGTCGGTTTGTAACTCTGCGAGGTATAATATTCGGTTGATTTACCGATTATCACGCCTGCCAGCAGACCCACTACTACAGAGAGCGATACCTGCCACCATTGGTCGGTTTCCGTACCGAAGAGCCAAGCGAAGATACCGAAAGTGACGCCTGCAATGAGTAAAGCGGCGGTGTTGGTACCGATACTGAGCGCACGCAGTAACTCTTTCATCCCTGCCCCTTCTTTGGTCTTGACCATGAAGATACCGATGAGAGAGAGCAACACGCCGCAGGCCGCAATCAAAGACGGTGCCAGCACGGCTTTCATCTGCATGCCGGCTACGCCGGACGAAGCGAAAGCGGCGGCACCCAGCGCCATCGTTGCCAGGATCGAACCGGCGTAGGACTCGTACAAGTCGGCACCCATACCAGCTACGTCTCCTACGTTATCGCCCACGTTATCGGCTATCGTGGCAGGGTTACGCGGATCATCTTCGGGGATGTTATACTCGGTCTTTCCGACGAGATCAGCGCCTACGTCAGCAGCCTTCGTATAGATACCGCCGCCTACACGGGCAAACAAAGCCTGCGTCGAGGCACCCATACCGAAGGTCAGCATCGTCGTGGTGATGGTGATCATGTCCGCTTGTGCGCCCACCATCTCCAGCAGGCCTGTCTTCTGCAGGATCAGGAACCAACCGGCTACGTCTAACAGCGCCAGACCGACTACGGTCAGACCCATCACGGCACCCGAACGGAAAGCGACCTGCAGTCCGGCATTCAGACTCTGACGGGCTGCGTTAGCCGTTCGAGCCGACGCATAGGTCGCCGTCTTCATGCCGAAGAAACCAGCCAAGCCGGAGAAGAAACCGCCTGTCAGGAACGCGAACCATACGATACCGTTCTGCAGATGGAAATACGCCATCACCGCAAAGACAACAGCCAAGACGACGAACACGATCGTCACCACTTTATACTGCTGTTTCAGATACGCCATAGCGCCCTTACGCACATGCGATGCGATGGTCTTCATCAGATCCGTACCCTCGTCCTTCTTCAACATCGAACGATAGAAATAATACGCAAAACCAAGTGCTAAAACCGATGCCGCCAACACGGCGTACATCAAAATAGTTAAATCTTCCATGATTGTGTTTTTTATGTATTAGTCAGTGTTTTTTCAAAACCGACTGCAAAATTACAAAAATTTTTTAATATATGCAAAAAAATCTTGCACATATGAATTTTTTTTCGTAACTTTGCAGCCGATTTTTGGAAAACACATTAAAATCTATATATTTTTTATTAAAACATGGAAAAGAAAAAAAGAGTTTACACCTTCGGTAACGGTAAGGCTGAAGGTAATGCACAAATGCGCGAACTGCTTGGCGGTAAGGGCGCTAACTGTGCTGAGATGAACTTGGTGGGTGTGCCTGTTCCTCCGGGATTCACCATCACGACCGAAGTATGTAACGAGTATTACCAGGTTGGTCAGGAGAAGATCGTGGCTGAGTTGACCGATGAGGTGAACGCTGCGGTTGCTCACGTAGAGGGTCTGATGAACTGCAAGTTCGGCGATCCGAAGAACCCGCTGTTGGTATCCGTTCGTTCGGGCGCGCGCGCTTCCATGCCGGGTATGATGGATACCATCCTCAACCTGGGTCTTAACGACGTAGTGGCAGAAGGTATGGTGGCTAAGACCCAGAACCCGCACTTCGTGTATGACTCCTATCGTCGTTTCGTACAGATGTACGGTGACGTCGTATTGGGTATGAAGCCGGTGAACAAGACCGACATCGATCCGTTCGAGGCGATCATCGACGAGGTAAAGGAGATCCGTGGCGTGAAACTGGACAAGGACCTGAATGTAGAGGAACTCAAGCTCCTCGTAGCCCGTTTCAAAACGGCTATCAAAGAGCGTACCGGCAAAGACTTCCCGGATGATCCGATGGAGCAACTCTGGGGCGCTATCTGCGCTGTATTCCGCAGTTGGATGAACGAGCGTGCGATCCTCTACCGTAAGATGGAAGGAATTCCTGACGAGTGGGGAACGGCAGTATCCGTTATGGCGATGGTATTCGGTAACATGGGTGACACCTCTGCAACGGGTGTTTGCTTCAGCCGTGATGCCGGTAACGGTGAGAACTTGTTCAACGGGGAGTACCTGGTTAACGCACAGGGTGAGGACGTCGTAGCAGGTATCCGTACGCCGCAACAGATCACGAAGATCGGTTCACAACGTTGGGCAGAGCGCGCCGGTATCAGCGAAGCTGAGCGTCTGGCTAAGTATCCGTCCATGGAAGAAGCCATGCCGGAGATGTACGCTGAGTTGAACGCTATCCAGCAGAAACTTGAGGACCACTACCGCGACATGCAGGATATGGAGTTCACCGTTCAGGAAGGTAAGCTATGGTTCCTCCAGACCCGTAACGGTAAGCGTACCGGTACGGCGATGGTGAAGATCGCGATGGATATGGTTCGTGAAGGCAAGATCAGCGAGAAAGAGGCTATCATGCGCTGCGAGCCGCAGAAGCTCGACGAACTGCTCCACCCTGTCTTCGACAAGGACGCACTCAAGAAAGCCAAAGTGATCACCCAAGGTCTGCCCGCTTCTCCGGGTGCAGCTTGCGGTCAGATCGTCTTCCATGCCGATGACGCACAGGAGTGGCACGCTAACGGTCACAAAGTAGTCATGGTTCGTATCGAGACCAGCCCGGAAGACCTCGCAGGTATGTCTGCCGCCGAAGGCATTCTCACCGCTCGTGGTGGTATGACTTCGCACGCTGCTGTGGTGGCTCGTGGTATGGGTAAGTGCTGCGTTTCCGGTGCAGGTGCTATCCAAGTGGACTACAAGGCTAAGACCGTTAAGATAGAAGGCGTTACCTATAAAGAAGGTGACTATATCTCGTTGAACGGTTCTACGGGTCAGGTTTATGCAGGTGAGATCCCGACGAAGGCTGCTGAGCTCAGCGGTGACTTCAAGGCATTGATGGACCTCTGCGACAAATATACCAAACTGCAAGTTCGTACGAACGCAGACACCCCGCACGACGCTGCTGTAGCACGCGCCTTCGGTGCCAAGGGTATCGGTTTGACCCGTACCGAGCACATGTTCTTCGACGACCAGAAGATCATCGCTATGCGTGAGATGATTCTCGCCAAGGACAGCGAGGGCCGCGAGAAAGCACTGGCTAAGCTCCTCCCCTATCAGAAGGCAGACTTCAAGGGTATCCTCGAGGCTATGGACGGCCTGCCTGTGAACATCCGTCTGCTCGACCCGCCTTTGCACGAGTTCGTTCCGCATGATCTGAAGGGACAAGAGCAGATGGCTAAGGAGATGGGCGTTTCCGTTGAGGAAATCCAGACCCGTGTAGCACAGTTGGCAGAGAACAACCCGATGCTCGGTCACCGTGGTTGCCGTCTGGGTATCACCTTCCCGGAGATCACCGCTATGCAGACCCGTGCTATCCTCTCCGCCGCTTGCGAACTGAAGAAGGAGGGCAAGAACCCGATGCCGGAGATCATGGTTCCGCTGATCGGTATCCTCTACGAGCTCAAGCAACAGAAAGAGATCATCCAGCGCGTGGCCAAAGAGGTATTCGCTGAGTACGGCGTAGAGGTAGAGTTCGAGATCGGTACGATGATCGAGATCCCGCGTGCTGCGCTGACCGCAGACCGCATCGCTACGGAAGCTCAGTACTTCTCCTTCGGTACGAACGACCTCACCCAGATGACGTTCGGTTACAGCCGTGACGACATCGCTTCGTTCCTGCCGGCTTACCTCGAGAAGAAGATTCTGAAAGTCGATCCGTTCCAGGTACTCGACCAGAACGGTGTAGGTCAGTTGATTAAGATGGCGGTAGAGAAAGGTCGCGCCGTTCGTCCGGGATTGCGCACCGGTATCTGCGGCGAGCACGGTGGTGAACCTTCGTCCGTTAAGTTCTGCGCACGTGTAGGCATGAACTACGCTTCTTGCTCACCGTTCCGCGTACCTATCGCACGTCTGGCTGCCGCTCAAGCTGCTGTAGAGGATGAGAAATAATCGTGCCTTCGGCTAAGAAATAATCCGTCCTATCTTGGCGGATCAAAAAATAGCGTACCTTCGCGGGTACGCTATTTTTTTATGTCTCAAAGCGTGACAACTTGTCACGGTTTCAGTTGGTTACAATTTGTAACCGACTCAAGGGGGGTACAATTTGTACCCCTACTGCTATTAAATCAGAAAAATCGCTCAAACCGAGCGATTTTTCTGTTTCTGTTTGTACCCTTTAATTCCAGATATTCTGGTAAATCATATTGAGCACTAACATGGTGAGCAAGGCGACCGTTGTCCACTTAAGGAGCACAGGCTTCTTTGCCCTCCACCCGTAGATGAGCAGCCCGAAGGCTATCATCTCGGGCAGAAGGAAAGGTGCCATACGCAGACTCTCAAGCAGTTCACCATGGAGCAGGAACCAGACGGATCGTTGCGTCCCGCAGAAGGGGCAACTGATTCCGAAGAGCTGCTTCCACGTGCAAGGCAGAAGAGTCGGTACTTCGCTCAGCAAAAGCATTGATGATTACCAGTACATCGAAGAAGCAACAGTAGCTGCTTCGGCTGCGATAACCAATACCCAGATCCAATAGAAGATGGACAGCGCACCAACAACGATACCGATGATCGAGGTGATCTTACCGGCTTTGGTGAAACCTGCGCCACCGTACTGAGCCGGCATCTCTGCCATAATCGCATTGGCTTTCTTAGCCTGAACAAGACCGATAATACCCAGAACCAGACCTACTACGAGGCAACCCGTAGCGATCGAGCAAATACCCAATACCATCGATGCTACCGAACCCGGTGCATTTTGGAGTTTTACTTCATTTGCCATAGTACAAAAATGTTTAAAATTGATTAATTCGTGAAAAATCGTTGCAAAATTAGTAAAATAATTCCACATATGCAAAAAAATCACGATAAATTTGCATTTTTTTTTAAAAATATTTGCATATGTCAAAAAAAAGCAGTACTTTTGCACCCGCTTTCGTCAAGAGCGACAAAATTTGCCCTCTTAGGCGGAGGCCGCTTCTCCCGATTGACGGGAGAACGCTCTGGGTGCTATCGTCTAGTGGCCTAGGACAACGGCCTCTCACGCCGTAAACCCCGGTTCGAGTCCGGGTAGCACTACAAAAAAAGGAACTTTCGGGTTCCTTTTTTTGATTTGTGATTTTTGATTTTTGATTTGTGATTTTAGATCTCGAAGTCGAGGCAGGTACGGAGTTCGGTGTTGGGCCGAACGATACCGGTAGCTACCGCCACATGGGCAGGATGAACGGCATAACCTTTGAGGGCCTCCGGAGACTCCAAGGTGCTATCCAACATGATATCGGCATTACTGCTGGCAAGGACTCCGTCAATCTGAACATGAATTTCCTTCAGACCCGGTACTTGACCTTGCAAGCCTTCCAAACCCGCCTTGATAGCCAAGGCTGCTTCGCGTTTCTGATCTGCACTCAACTCCGAGCGCAGTTTCCATAAAATAATGTGCTTGACCATAGAAATATTTGTGATTTGTTATTTGTGATTTGTTATTTATACGCAGTATAAATAGTGGTGATGCCGAAGGAGAGAGGAATAAAGTGCTCCTCTTTGAAACCGGCATCGTGGAGATGCTGCACGAAGGCTTCGCCCCAACAGAAAGACTTGACGCTCTTATTGAGATAGGTATAAGCCGTCTTGTCCTTGCTGACGATACGTCCCACCCAAGGCAGGATCTTCGAGAAATAGAGATCATAGACCCATCGGATGAGGCGGTTTTTGGGATAACTGAACTCGAGTATCGTCACTTGTCCCCTGGGTTTGAGCACACGGTACATCTCACGTAGTCCTTCGTCTAAGTTCTGGAAGTTACGGCAACCATAGGCACAGGTGACGGCATCGAAGGTGTTATCCGCAAAGGGCATGTGTTGTGCATTGGCATGAATAAATTCTACCCGCTCTTTCCACTTTAAACTTTCCACTTTCAACTTTCCGTATGCCATCATCTGATCAGAGAGGTCGATACCGGTGACACGTTGCGCCTTACCGCGTTTGAGCATCTCAATGGTAAGATCCGCCGTACCGATGGCTACGTCCAGCACATGTTCTACGGGTCGCATCTGTGCCACCGCTTTCTTCCGCCAACGCCGGTCGGTATTCAAAGACAGACCATGGTTCAGTCCGTCATAGGTACCTGCGATGCGGTCAAAGAGTTGTCCGATATGTTGTTTTTCTTCCATAAGAACTTAAACAAACGCTTTAACCAGTTGTTCGGTCGTACCGGTCAGCAGATCAATAGGAGCGAGCTCGATCATCGTCTTGGCACCATAGTCGCCACGCTCTTTGAGCCTCAGCGCCGCCCGTGCACAAGAGACCATGACTTGACCGGTAAGAGCAGGGTTGTTAATCGTCATATTGAACTCAAAACGCTGGTTATGTGTTTCTCCGGAGACGCCGTTACGCACCAGATTGACGCCATGCGCTACGTTATTGAGGGCATCGACGCTCTCCACGGGGATGACATGCGTCTCGTCATGTGCGAAATAATCATCTGCCAGAATAGCCGCTTCAACGGTCTTGAAGTCGGCACCTTCTTCGAGTTCAACATAGACCATGCGCCGATGGATACCGGTTCCCAAAGGGATAGTCATGGAAAGTGCATTCTTGACACCGGGTTTGGATTTGGCAGCGACGGTATGCCCCATCGAACGACCGGGACCGAAATTGGTGTAGGTCAGTCCTTTCGGAGCCAACGCCATGAGGATAGCACGGACCATAGAGTCCGAACCCGGATCCCAACCGGCAGAGATAATGCTGACGGCTTGGTTGGTCTTGCAAACGGGGTCTAAGGCGGTACGGAGGGACCATATCTGTCCGTGGATATCGAAACTGTCAACGGTACAGATACCCCGTGCAGCCAAGACGGTAGCGAACTTCTGCACTTCGCGCGTTGGCGTACAGATAAGCACAGCCTCTGCGTCGATGCAGTCTAAACAATCATTGTGGTGATAGATGCCGGTAAGCTCCATATCGGGAGCGGCTTTGATGGCTTCTTCGGCAGCTTTGCCGATGTTTCCATAACCTAAAATTGCAACTTTCATATAAATATTAAATTTTAAATCTTAAATCTTAAATGCAAAATCGTCACTCAACCGTGACCGATTTTGCCAAATTACGGGGTTGATCGACATCACAACCTTTGACGACGGCGATGTGGTAGGCTAACAACTGCAGGGGAATGACGGTCAACAGCGGGGTAAGACACTCTTCGGTCTGCGGCACTTCGATGATGTAATCGGCAATCTTGCTGACCAGTTCATCGCCTTCGGTGACAACCGCGATCACCCTACCCTTGCGGGCTTTGATCTCCTGGATGTTACTTACCACTTTCTCGTACGTCCCGCAATGCGGCGCAACGACAACAACCGGCATCTCTTGGGAGATGAGGGCGATAGGACCGTGTTTCATTTCGGCAGCGGGATAACCCTCGGCATGGATATAGGATATCTCTTTGAGTTTGAGCGCTCCTTCCATGGCTACGGGGAAGTTATACCCTCGACCGAGGTATATAAAATTCTGGGCGTAGGTAAAGGTTTTGGCGAAATCGGCTATTCGTTTGTTCTGACCCAGTACCCGTTCGATCTTATCGGGAATCTGCCCAAGTTCTCGAACGATGCTGAGGTACTGTTCTTCGGTCATAGTACCCTTCTCTTTTCCGATACAGAGGGCAAGCATGGTGAGGGCAACGACCTGTGCCGTGAAGGCTTTGGTCGATGCAACACCTATCTCGGGTCCGACATGCGTATAACAACCGCTGTCCGAGATACGCGGAATAGACGCACCGACAACGTTACAGATGGAGAAGATGAACGCTCCTTTCGACTTCGCCAACTGAATAGCTGCTAACGTATCTGCCGTCTCTCCGGACTGCGAGATGGCAATGACCACATCATCTTTGTTGATGACCGGTTTGCGGTAACGGAACTCCGACGAATACTCCACCTCAACGGGTATCTGCGCGAACTCTTCAATGGCATACATCGCGATCAGACCGGCGTGCCAACTCGTACCGCAGGCGGTGATGATGATCCGTTTGGCGTTGAGGAACCGCTCTTTGTTATCGATGAAACCCGAGAGCGCGATATTATCCTGGCGCACATTGACACGACCTCGCATGGAGTCGGTCAGCGTTCGGGGTTGCTCGAAGATCTCCTTAAGCATAAAATGCGGATAACCGCCTTTCTCGAGTTGACTTAATGACAACTCCAAGCGCTTGATCTCAGGAGTTTTAGCGACATTACCGATGGTGGTAATGTCGATTTGACATTTGTCATTTGACATTTGTGATTTAAGAACCACTACTTCTTCGTCTTCGATATAGATGACTTGGTCGGTATATTCAACGATAGGGGTGGCATCGGAAGCCAGAAAATACTCGTTTTCGCCGATACCCACTACCAACGGACTACCTTTGCGTGCCGCAATGAGGGTATCGGGATGGTCCTTATCCAAGACGGCAATGGCATAGGCTCCTATCACTTGTTGGAGCGCCAGTTGGACGGCGGTCTTGAGGTCCACATGCTTGTTAACCTGCGTGTATTCGATCAGTTGCACGAGCACCTCCGTGTCGGTGTCGGACTTGAAACTGTACCCCTGCTCCATCAGCCCCGCTTTGAGCACGGCGTAGTTTTCGATGATACCGTTATGGATGATGGCGAGCCGTTCGGACTCCGAGTAATGGGGATGGGCATTGACGGTGTTGGGTTCACCGTGTGTCGCCCAGCGCGTGTGCGCGATACCTATATTACCGCACGTGTCTTTCTCGGCACAGAAGGCTTCCAGTTCGGACACTTTGCCTTTCGCCTTATAGACATTCAGTTGTCCCTGCTCATTGATGAGCGCCACACCGGCACTGTCGTAACCCCGGTACTCCAAACGATGCAGACCTTTGATCAAAATCGGGTACGCTTTGCGTTTACCAATATATCCTACTATTCCACACATAAAATCATTTACGATTGGACGATTTACGATTTAACGATTTATTTAATGGATGAACATTAATTCTCTGTATTTGGGTAATGTCCATAGTTCGTCATCGACGATGAGTTCGAGTGCATCGGCATGTTCGCGAATGTCCGCCATGATCGGCAGAACGGTGTTGTGATACGCAATGGCTTTGGTTCGTTCATCGGGTTGACGATTGGCTTTATGCCGTGCTTCGGTCATTCGCTCCACGCCTTCGAAGATAGCTCCGGAATGGTGTTCTATCTGCTTGATGATGCTGTAGTCCATGGCGTTGAGGGACGCTGTCTCGTCTGCCGAGAAGACCTGTTTGACCGCCAGGACGTTCTGCAGCAACATGGTCTGGTACCGCTTGGCGGCAGGCAGCACATGGTTGACAACGAGGTCTCCCATGACACGGCTCTCGATCTGCAGTTTCTTGACGTAGGTCTCCCATTTGACCTCACTCCTACTCCGCAGTTCCGCTTCGCTGAGCACATTGGTACAACCGAACATCTTGATGCTCTCCGGCGCCAAGTAACGGTCAATGACGAGGGGTACGGATGTCTCGCAGTCCAGCCCCCGTTTGGCGGCTTCCGCTTTCCATTCGTCCGAATAACCGTTTCCGTCAAAACGGATGGCTTTGCACGCCATGATATATTTCTTGATCACATCAAAAAGCACACGCTCTTTCGCTTCGCCGCCTTCAATACGTGCATCGACTTCCTGCTTGAAGAGCATGAGCTGTTCTGCCACAGCGGCATTAAGCGCCAACATGGCTGCACCGCAGTTGGCAGACGAACCGACAGCCCGGAACTCGAAGCGGTTACCGGTGAAAGCAAACGGCGAGGTTCTGTTGCGATCGGTGTTGTCCAAGAGAATCTCCGGGATATTCGCCACACCCAGTTTCATCTCTTTCTTGGCATTGATGATGATGGCTTCTTCGGCGGACGCGTGCTCGAGTTTGTCGAGCACTTCGCTTATCTGTTTGCCTAAGAAGACGGAGATGATGGCAGGCGGTGCTTCGTTGGCACCCAGACGATGCTCGTTGGTGGCACTAACGATACTTGCTTTCAGCAGTCCGTTATGGCGTTGCACCGCCATGAGGACGTTGACGAGGAAAGTGATGAACTGCAGGTTCTGGTAGGGGTTCTTACCCGGTGCCAGAAGGTTAATACCGGTATTGGTCTCCAGCGACCAGTTGCAATGCTTACCGCTTCCGTTGACCCCTGCATAAGGTTTCTCGTGCAATAGTACACGGAAATGATGTTTCTCTGCCACCCGTTCCATGATGGACATGACGAGCAGGTTATGGTCGTTGGCAAGGTTGACATCTTCGTATATCGGTGCCATCTCGAATTGGTTCGGTGCCACCTCATTATGACGCGTGCGTACAGGGATACCTGCTTTGAGAGCTTCGTATTCGAGTTCCTGCATGAAGGCGAGCACACGTGCCGGAATCGCTCCGAAATAATGATCCTCGAGTTGCTGACTCTTGGCGCTGTTATGTCCCATGAGGGTTCGTCCGGTGAGCATGAGGTCAGGACGGGCGTTATAGAGGGCTTCATCGACCAGGAAATACTCCTGCTCCCAACCAAGGTTCGCATGCACATGTTTGACCTGTTTATCGAAATAGGCGCATACCTCCCGCGCGGCATGACAGAGAGATGCCGTAGAACGAATGAGCGGGGTTTTGTAATCGAGCGCTTCGCCCGTATAAGCCACAAAAACCGTCGGGATACAGAGCGTGTCACCGATGAGGAATACCGGACTCGAAGGGTCCCAAGCGGAGTAACCGCGTGCCTCGAATGTGTTACGGATACCTCCCGAAGGGAAGGACGAAGCGTCCGGTTCCTGTTGGTAGAGACTCTCTCCGCTGAACTCCTCGATCAGCGTACCGTTCTTAAGCGTAAAAAAGGCGTCATGTTTCTCCGCCGTACCGCCTGTGAGGGGTTGAAACCAGTGCGTGAAATGCGTTGCACCCCGATCCATCGCCCATTTGCGGATACCGATGGCGACCACTCCGGCGATGTCCCGATGGATCGTACGACCGTTATCCACATCGTCGAAGAGTTGATCCAAGACCTCCTGCGCGATATATTCCTTCATCTTATCACGCGTGAAGACATTTAGAGCGAAATAGTCGCGGACTTTTTCGCTATTTGTTATTTGACATTTGCCATTGGATATTTGATGCCATAATGCACTTTTTAACGCTTCAAATCGAACATTGCTCATGTTTTTGACGTCAATTTTAGTTTTTAATCCGATTAAAATTCAAAATCGACCGCAAAATTACTACAAATATTTGGAATGTGCAAGATTTTGACGAAAAAAGTAAAAAATATTTATATTATTTTGTTTTTTTTAGGCAAAATATTGTCGTTTGCACGAAAGTGCGAACGTAATTTCGGAGGGATCCCTTTGGGGCGTGCCGAAATTACAACATATAAAAAAAAGCCCCGAAGGGCTCTTTTTACTGAACGCGCTGTCCTTGCAGCGTGTAGATAGCATCGTCTTGCAGGATATAGACGTTGCCGTGACGAATGAGTTTTTGGGCTTTATTGGCAGGATTAACGATGACGTCGGAAGGGTTCGGAGTCGGGTCATCGGACTGATAGACAGCCCGTAACACGATACCTTCTTCCAACATGCCTTGCTGTACTTGCCAACCGACGAAGGTAAAACCTTCGATATACGGTTCGTGCGGCACAGCCCAATTCTGCGACTCCATATAATGCAGCGATTTGTCCTGTTTGAGATAGGTGACGTTGACCAACTGATCCTCGAACTGCAGTTCGGTAGCGACGCCGACGATATTCAAGAAGTCTTTCCATACATTCGCATTTCGATAGAGGTTGATATAATCCAAGGGTACGTAGAGGATACAGGACTGCTTATTGACGTTATACACCGTATTGGCGGTAATGGACTGCGGCGTGATGGCATAGTTATGAATGGCGCGCAAAGCTTTGCAGTTATAGAACGCATCGGCATTGATGGTCGTGACGGAAGCAGGGATAAACACTTCTTCCAGTGCCGTACAACCATCGAGCACATCGGTAGCTACCGTCGTGATGCCTTCCGGGAAGGTGAAGGATTTCAGTGCCGTACAATAAGCGAAGGAGTATCTGGCTACCAAGGTCACCGATGTCGGTATCTCCAGCCATTTGAGGGCCGAACAGTACGCGAAGGCATAATTGCCGATCGTCTGCAGGCTTTGCGGCAAGACAACCGTATCGAGTTGGTTCATCTTATAGCACAAATAATTCGGAATGATCTCTACCTTGTCTCCGAAGGTAAAGGAGGTGATTGTCGATTTATCGCTATAGAACGGTGCATCCGTCGAAGTCTGGATGCTGCACGTAGGCGGTAACCAGGTCACCGAGGTCAAAGGATTGTCTTGGAATGCCCTATTGCTGATCGAGGTCACGGTGCTCGGAATAGTGATCGAATCCAATTTACAATAACGTAATGCGTCCACGCCTATCGACTGCAGACCTTCCGGCAAATTGATGGACTTGAGGCTCGAGCAGTAATAGAACGCATCCGTACTGATAGTAGTCACCGTAGCCGGCAGTTCGATGGACTCCAGCGACGAACATCCTACCAGGAAACTCTGTGGAATCGTCTTCTGAGTCGTCGGCAGGTTAATGGACTTCAAATTGGTACAATACGCAAAGGCGTACGTACCCAAGGAATTCACCGAAGGCGGTAACACGATCGTATCCAACTGGCTCATCTTATAGCATATATACGACGGTACCGTCTGTACGTTCGGACCGAAAGTAAAAGAGGTTATTTTCGATTTATCGCTATAGAACGGTGCATCCGTCGAAGTCTGGATGCTGCACGTAGGCGGTAACCAGGTCACCGAGGTCAAAGGATTGTCTTGGAATGCCCTATTGCTGATCGAGGTCACGGTGCTCGGAATAGTGATCGAATCCAATTTACAATAACGTAATGCGTCCACGCCTATCGACTGCAGACCTTCCGGCAAATTGATGGACTTGAGGCTCGAGCAGTAATAGAACGCATCCGTACTGATAGTAGTCACCGTAGCCGGCAGTTCGATGGACTCCAGCGACGAACATCCTACCAGGAAACTCTGTGGAATCGTCTTCTGAGTCGTCGGCAGGTTAATGGACTTCAAATTGGTACAATACGCAAAGGCGTACGTACCCAAGGAATTCACCGAAGGCGGTAACACGATCGTATCCAACTGGCTCATCTTATAGCATATATACGACGGTACCGTCTGTACGTTCGGACCGAAAGTAAAAGAGGTTATTTTCGATTTATCGCTATAGAACGGTGCATCCGTCGAAGTCTGGATGCTGCACGTAGGCGGTAACCAGGTCACCGAGGTCAAAGGATTGTCTTGGAATGCCCTATTGCTGATCGAGGTCACCGTACTCGGAATGGTGACCGAACTGAGGTTACAATGACGGAATGCGTCCGTACTGATGGTCTGCAAGCCTTCCGGCAGATTAACACTGCCCAATTTCGAGCAGTAATAGAATGCATCGGAATAAATAGCTGTGATCGTATTAGGCAGCGTCACCGACTGCAAATCGGAGCAGTACTCGAAAGCGTCCGTACCGATGGTCTTCACCGGATAGGTGTAGTTGTTATACTTCACGGAATCCGGAATCGTCACGGTGATAAACGTTTTGTAGGTCGGATCGTCCGAACTCTGGTCTTTGACCACCGTAGCGGTTGTCGTGCCTAAGGAGAAATACAGATCGCCATACTTGATGATCTGATCCGCCAACAGGTTCATTGCGCAAACGAGCGCCAGTAATAAGAAAGATAGTTTTTTCATCATTTACCAATTATGCGCTGCAAAAGTACTGCTTTTTTTTGAATTGTGCAAATAAAATCTACTTTAAATAATATTTTTAATAAATTTGCACTATCCCGCAAATTTTTAGAGCCAAAACATGCACTATCCCCAAAATGTTTCGAGGCAAGATATGCACTGAGCGTAAAATTGGTAGGAGCGAAATATACTCTGAGCGTAAGATTTACATTATGTCCCTTTGTTGGATGGCATCCAACACAATGAACGATGTTTTGAACCCGAATTAAATTCGGGGCTAATGAACGAAGAAGAAAAGAAACGCGAGCCTGACAACTCGCGCACTTAACAAAGAGAAGATGACAGATTTATATATAAATATAAGGCGGATCCTTTCTTTCACATGCTTCTTTCACTCCTAATATCACTTCATTGTTCAAGATTCGACCACTGTAGCCTGCTGCTTTTAATAATAGAATGCAGCAAAGTTTATGCAATCTTAACGCAATCGCAAACATATCCCACTGCTGACCCGGAAGTTCTCTTTTAATATTGGAAAGATGGTCAAATGCGTTTGAATTTCTCAACTGATGCGTGAGGGTATAGTGTCATAGATATAATTAAAGCCAGCATATATATTTAAAGAAGGAACCATTAGAAAGGATAATCTATGGGGGTCTGTTTCAAACTGTTTAATATGTTATGTGGCACATAATAATCTTCTAAATTCCAACGAGGGGTTTGGATAATTGAAAAAAACTTTTGCACATGCTCTTTCCATATTGAATTACTGTATCCATATTGAGCAATAAATAAGATGGCATATGCTGCTATTGAAATAAGAGCGTTTCCTACATTCGCATATTGAAAATAAGCCTCTCTATCATGTTTGATTTTGTTGTATGAATCATACCAAGGTAATGATTGAGTAGGTCTATCAGATTCCCATTCTGAAAATGGGCTAAAGCGACCTAATTGCTCAAATTCTTTGAATTGAAGTTCATACTCTCCTAACCTAAGTGCTTCCTTTAATTGAAAATACTGCTGTGTAGTATATTCCTTGTCTTTCAAATTAATACCATTGTTTTTGAGAATCTTTTTCATCATCGCATCAATCTCAGTACACGATAAAATAATAATATTTCTAATGGTATTACCATATGTTTGTAAGTTTTCTTGTGTCGGTTCAACAACTTTGAACACAGACTTCAACTCATCTAAGATCAGCTCAAGTTGTCTTACGTGGCCTGAATACTCATTCTTATATTCTCCCCATATTGAGATATCGTCATCACAATCTGGAAGAGGTTGATCGTCTATTATTTGATGCAGAGATTGTAGTTTATAAGATATAACTGGGCGGTATATGTTTTTATAATATTCCCCAATATTATGGTTAGATTTGCGTTCAATTATTTTGTACTTATAATCTAATTTAATGTCAAAACCTTTTGGCGGATTAGCAAGGAAATCATCTATACTATCAAATAATTCACCATCGTCTTTTGTTCGAGAAACACAAAACCTACTAATTTTATCCATTTGGAGCCAGCTCAGTTTATTGTTTTCGCAGCGAAACAATAGATCCGATGAACACTCTAACATAAGCGGATTAACACTTTCCGCTACAAAACTATAAATATAAACGCCATCCGATTTCATTGTTTTGTCTATATCACCAATAATCATTTATTTTGATGTCATCAATCTGTCTATTATATCATTCATCTTCTGCCTTTTGATTTGTCTTTCAAAACTTATTGGTAACGATGGATTATCTTTGGAAATTTGCTCAAAAAATATCTTGGCGCAATCAATCTTGGCACTCTCCTTAGGACGGAGTTCCGTTTCCTGGTTGACATCCTTAGTCTCTATGACAACATTCATTGATATCGTACCATCTTTCCTTTTCACGATATACATAAAGTCAGGTGAATATGTCTCATCAGTAATAGTCGGGATTCGAATACTACTGCTTGGAATTTTGCCGTACACAATCAATTCTGCCACATCAATCTTGTCTAATATATTGGCTTTTTCCAAAGGAGAGTCATAAGATATCGGTTCATATAAATACTCCGCCGGAGTTTTGGAATCATCCGTTTTCTTTCCAATTCGTCCCATAACAACTTCATCCCTTACACTGCCATCTTCTTTTGTTAGTGCAGTTGTTTTGGTTCGGTAATTAGCTTGCTTGTATGATATGCAACCACCTAATTTCACAATCTTCCAATCTCTGAATCTCTTAATAAATTGGGACAATGATATATCGTTAATCAATTCATTGTTAAATCCTTCATGATTTTTAGCATAGTCACATATTGCTTTGTGGATTATATCTATAGGGATAGCAGTTTCTTTGTTGGCGCGTTTAAGAAACTCATTATACGGCAAGTTTCTTCCTGATACCATATACGTAACATTTGCCTCTGTCACTACAGATGCGCCATCTTGATTTATTTGAATTGCCGAACGCTCTGAAGAAACAGACATCCGCACAAAAACGTCATTTTCTAATATAGACGGCAATGCCTTCTCAATTTCTTTGTCAATATCTTTCTGATAGAACATCAGATATTTTTTGTTTATTTCTTTCCACAAAGATTCTATCTTCTGGTAATTACATTTACGTATTTTTACCGTTAAACGGTTATTCGTGACATTTCTGTCAATCACACGATTCAAGTTCAGCGTATCAAATTCAAATTCAGGATATAGATTCTTAAACTCAAGTATCTTATCATCAATGACAATAATATCAGAACCGAGCATCGTTACTAAATTCTTTTGCATCAATTCCATCAACAACATCATATAATTACTTATGCCACGTAACTTCGCTACGCGCTCAAGTTCATCACTATTCAATATGATGTGATCAATGTTCTTTTTAGCTATATCACCATTTATTTCACGCACCAGTTTGTCTGCAAAGTCCTTTTCCGTAAAGTCCACAATATAGTTCAGCATAAAATCCTGACTAGTTGTTCTATTTCCGTATTCATCTACCGGTAAACGTAGCCCTCGTCCGACTTCCTGCAGTTTGCTTGTCTCGCTTCCGCTAGAGCGAAGTTTTGCAATAGTAAATACATTCGGATTATCCCACCCTTCTTTTAATGTCCATTTCGAAAACAAGAAACGTCGCACATTCCATTTCCCTTTTTCATTCTTAAAAGACAGAAGTTTTTTCTTGTTGCGCAAAATGTCATCCACCTCCTCTGCAATAGCTTCATCACTATCGCTATTGTCTTTCGCAAAATAGCCGGCACGACATCCTGCTATGTCATTAAGACTTGCTCTCAAATAGTCATTATACTCCGGCGAGTTTTCCGCGTTTTTTAGTTCTTCCTTTAGCTGATATTCCAACCACTTATCAAAAATGTCACGTAGCCACGCATTCTTTCCTTCCTCATCTCCACGAAAAGAATCAATATTGTCTATAAAGAACAACGCCAGTGTTTTTATCTTGCTTTCCCGATGAAACAGCGAACGTTCCGTTTCAAAATGGCGTTGTATAGCCATCTTTATCATGTTTTCCTGATAAGAAAGACTATAAATATCCGCAGAAAACTCATCTCCCACATGCTTTGTCTGACCATTAGACAGTTCAACTTCCGAATTACTAATACCGCTGATGGTCACTCCTGATAGATGCTCGCTCATTATGCCCAAAGATTCACCATTATGCAACTCATAGCGCTGGGAATGATTCTTACTCGTAAAATGCATAATTACACTTTCTTTGCCTTTTATCGAGACAATTTTCACCTTCTCGTTTTCCGAAGTCGTTGGATTGAAATGTTCTTTGGCAACGCCCTTGATAAGATTCTGATTAAATGCGTCACACGCAGTCAAGTTATAGAGCAAGTTGAGATAATCCTTTTTCTTTTCTTTCTTTTTATTGATTGTTTCCGTTATTTCAGGAAAAGTGGCGCCAAAACGGATAATACACTGAGGTGCAATCTCACTCAAAATACGTTTGTATGTTGTATTGCTACGTTCAAAACGGTGAGGCTCGTCTATTATCATGACAGGGCGTGTAGCCTTTATAGCATCTAACGGGCGCACAAAACCTTGTACTGCTATATCATAGTCTTTTTTATCCAACAGTTTGCCTTTCTGAAGCAATTGTTGGTTAACGATAAGAACATAAATCCTATTTTTGTTTTGGCAGGAACCATTTACAAAGTCACGTACTGATGACGGGAAATAGTTGTGTCCCTTCTTCTTTTTCTTCAAAGCGGAGACCTCGCATAATTCTATCTCCGTTCCATAGCCCAAAGTATCACGAAAATGACGTTGGACATAAGGATCGCTCATAAACTGTACTGCTCCGGATTTGATTGGCAATGAATGAACTATAACAACAAACTTGTTAAAACCATATTGCTTATGCAATTCATAGATGGAGTGCGTATAGACATACGTCTTTCCTGTTCCTGTCTCCATCTTAATGTCAAGATTTAGAGTCCCGTTTTCGGGTAGCACCACCTTGCGGTTATAGGGTGACATTTCTTGTGTGGAAATGATTTCACGGATATTATTTTCCGTTGTACCATCCGCAAAGTCTATTTGAGGATTCTCGTATGGTTTAACAGGCGCATCCAGATGCGTCCTTTTAAAAACATCAGCTAAACGTTCAACAGGTATTTGCTGGTGCGGTAATCCGGCTTGGAGTATGATGTCCATATGATTTATTTAATACCTGATATCAATATTTATCTTTATTTGTTTTTCTCCTTCATTCAGCAAAGGAAGATTCTTCTTCAATGCATCAGTAGCACCGAAGTTGAAATTATATCCGAACAACACTATATAATGAGGTCCCCAAGAAGTTTGTTCTCCATACTTATCCACCAAAGCTGTAATAGCTTCATCACTCATGTCTGCATCCGTCAGATAAAGGTGGTCTCCACATTGGTAGGCGGTATAATCAGCCAATTTAACCGAATCTATCTTAGCGTTCATTCCATAACCATCTCGCACTTTCCATGTTTCCAAAACAGTCTCACGCCCAAACAACTCCAACCAATTTTTGCCAAACTCCGATACTTTAGGATTGAATTCCACCATCTTGTCTAATACATTTTCCGGTACTTCTTTTAATGTATAATGCTTGAATCCTATATCTCCAGTAAACAGCGGATTCTCCGATTTTATTTTGTCTGCTGCTCTCTTAATACGTTCAAAACCAACATAATCATAGGTAGCAGTATAACCTAATGACTTCAACCATTTTATTGTATCTTCAATTTGTCTCTTCTTAGAGAGCTCGCAATTAGAAAGTCTTTGTTCTAAGTCAAATGGTAATTGTACCAAGATATATCGGCAATTTTTACCATTAGTATTAATTTGCATCACAGAATCTGCAGTAGTCGCACTTCCTCCAAAAAAATCCACGACTAAGCAATCTTCTGCATCTGCAAAATCAAGAATCATATTAATATATTCACTTGGTTTGGGATAATCTGCATACTTTCCACCTAATAAAGCATTAACTTCCTGAGTCCCATTTTGGTTGTTAATCTCCTTATCTAACCAGATACTTTTACGTTTCCTACTTCTATCCCCATCTTCTTTTTCCAGATAATCTTTGACATCTATATCATATTCATTCCTCTTTTTGACAAATCTAGGAACAAGTCGGTGAATTTCACTTTTGCATTTTGCGAATCCCCACATCCATCGTCCATCGCGACCATCAGACTTATGGGGTAACACACACTTCCAATTATCTTGTTTATCCAAGGACACTTCTTCGGTTTCAGGATTCACATATATCGGGAAAAACATATCCGGTCTGTCTTCTTTTAATGAAGCAACGCCACGTTGACGCAACCCTAACAACCTATATTTTCTACCATCACCATCATCAAAACAAAAGTCCGCTTTTTGTTTTTCTGTGAGTTCTTGCCCTTTTATATGTGCTTGAGTAATGTCCCTTGCGTAACACAATAAATAATCATGAACTGTTGCTATAAATGTATCAGATTGACGACCACGGGGATTAGATTGTACCATTATTTGGGCGACCATATTTTCTTCTCCAAACACGTAATCACATAGCAGTTTCAAATTTGCTTGTTCGTTATCGTCAATGGATATAAAAATAACACCATCTTTTGATAATAGTTCGCGAGCTAATTGAAGTCTTGGTGACATAAACATAAGCCATGCAGAATGAGTACTACTACCACGAGAGGTTAAGTCCATGATGCGCTTTGCTTCTTCCTCATCAATGCTCAGTTTTTGTTCTAATTCCTTGGCTGTAAAATGGAAGTTGTCATTATAGACAAATCCGTCACTACCCGTATTGTATGGCGGATCAATATAAATGCACTTCACCTGTCCTGCGTACGATTTTAACAGATGTTTCAACGCATCAAGGTTATCACCACTAATATAGATATTCTCACTGTCCTTGTTCTCGGGTTTGTTATTATGCTCCAAATCCGGTTCAATAACAGTTGTAGTATCTACGGATGCTATCAGATTAGCATAGTTCTTACCAAGAAAATCAAGAGAATAACCCTCGTTACTGATATTCACCTCATCTTTCATCAGAGCTTTGAAACGCTCAATATCAAATGCGCCTTCAGCAGTAAAACATCCTGCAAAGTGTTCTTTCAATGCCTCTAATTTCTGAGAATTAGGTTTCACTTCCGCATTATTCTCAATGATTTGTTTTATCATTATCGTACGATTTAATAAGTTCTACAAATGTATCTGCGATTTCTTCAGCTGTCATTGTCGCAGAAGTTAACGCTTTTCTCCCAGCAAGCGTTGGACTAAAATCCATTACCTGTTGTTTGGTTATATTGTGCCAAATAGGCAAAATGGTCTTTCCTTTTGCCATCTCTATATCAAATAACCCATCCAACTCATACTGCGTCCATCCCTTTTTAATATAATTTTCAGAAAGGACTACTATACCAAACCTTGATTTTTTCAACCCGTCGTCAATTTGTTTTCTCAAAGAATCTCCCCAAGCGATACTTAAACTATCATACCAAACTTTTACATCCTTATCCTGCAAGGCTTTTACTAATTCTTCAACAAATGGGGTTTTATCTTCAGAAGCATGTGAAATAAAAACGTCGTATTCTGAATCATCCGTTTGGTTATACAAATTTACAGACGATTGCTTTGCCATAAGAGCGTCATTCAACGACTTTGTCAGTGCCTCTACTTTTTGTTCATACAACTCTTGTATTTTCTTTTGTTCAAGCGCACTCTTCTTGTTTTCTCTCTCAATCTCACGTTGTAGATCTATTGCATATTTCGCTCGTTGAGTTCGTTTGTCTGCTTGTTTCTTCTGTAAATCAGCTCTTTTTTGCTGTGCTCTTGCAATCTCTCTATTAAGTCCTTCTATTTGACGCATCCTCATATTTACAGAAGATGCAGATGTATATTTAGTAATACTTCTCTGAATAGTAAGAATCCTCGAAGATTTATCGGCCTCTGTCTTAGATTCAGCCGCTATCTTCTTTTCTAACTCTGCAATCTCCTTCTCCAATTGATTGATCTTATTTTGATAATAACTACTATTCATAATTACACATATGGCGATGTTTTACTTTTCTAGATTTTTCCTATTTGAGATCTACATGGACAAACCCTAATTTCTATTTGGTTTTGATTATCTACAATATCACGTCAATACTTACTGCATTTTCTCCATTTTGTCACGGAGTTCGGTTAATTTCACTCCCTTATAAGTAAACCACAACGTGCCTTGCACGGGATGAGTGAAGCCTTTGAGTTGCTGTGCTAATGCGGACAGAGAGGTTGTTTGACCATTCCACTCAATACGACGGTCATCTATCACTACTGGTTGGATGGTCTCATCCTCAATAAACACAACACGTTCACCCGGAGTTATACCCACTTGTGAGAAACGGAAAGCACCTCTACGTGCGTTTTCTCTGGCTTCTTCTGCACGCTGCTCTTCCTTTAGTTGCTTGCCCGTAGGCGTACAGCGTTTGAGACGGTCTAACGTGCCACTGATCTTTGCTATACTCTCCAAGATAGCATAGGCATCCTCTTTAGACATCTCATAAAACTCCTTGACACGCTTCTTGCCATCGAAGTTTTCAATGGTACGCAGGTCCGGATTGAGTTTGTCAATCAAGTTGTGCAGTTCCTTATCGGTCAGTTCACTATCCACCTCATAGGTCGCATAGGCGCGAAAAGCAAACGGAACGGTCTCGCTACGGTTCAGTTGTTGGATACGCTTTTCCACATCGTGCGCGTAGCCGATTTTGACGTACTCCTTGAAGGATGGATTGGTCAGGATGTAAATTACTCCTTTGTGTTCTTTAGTCATATATCTTCGTATTTCTCTATTTGCTTTGCACGCAAAATGCGTTGCAAAGTTACTACTTTTTTCTGAAATATGCAAGAAAATGGGCGATATTCGTTCAAGAAAGTTCATTTTGCTGCCAAATAGGTAGAAATAGGATAGTATAGGTAGTAATAGGAAGAAATGTCGGTATCAAATACCGACGAAATGGACGAAGAATCGCGCTCATTGAAATCGCGCGCACAGAATGCTAATAGTAAGATAGATACCACATGCGGGATTGTATCCCGCGTAAACAACAAATGTCTATGCCGATTGCCAATCGGCGGAATACAAAGAAGAGCCGCATAGTATGCGGGACAAGAAACGAAACTAATGCGGCATTGAATGCCGCGACAATAAACAAAGTAAGCGCAGGGGTATAGCAAGGGTATAGCAACCCTATACGTTTAGAGCGAAACAAACGGGTAAATTGAGCGGTGTGGGCTTTTGCGGAGAGAAACGGAGCAAGTAAAAAAAGAAACGCGCAGCGGAAAGATAAATAAAGCCGATCATGCTTGAAAAGACACTATAGGCATAAACGAAAAGAAAGCGGACTCCAACGGAATCCGCTTTTCTTATACACACGCGTGTTCTTAATGAACGCGTACGCGTGCGTGTTCTTAGCCACAAGGGCACGATTATTTCCTTATTACCATTGCGTGCCGAGCATGCGGAGGTAGGATTTGTAACGCCACTGAGCGTTCTCTTGAGCGGCGGCGAAGAGCTCGTCTGCCTCTTTCGGGAACTGTTTTGCTACAGAAGCGAAGCGAACCTCACCCTTCAGATAGTCTTGGAACTTATCCCACTGCGGCTCTTTGGAGTCGAGTTGGAACGGGTTCTTGCCTTCTGCCTCGAGTTCCGGATTATAGCGCCAGAGGTGCCAGTAACCGCACTCTACGGCTTTTGCCTCTTCGGCTTGGCTCTTGCCCATACCGGCTTTCAGACCGTGGTTGATACACGGTGCGTAAGCGATGATGAGCGACGGTCCGGGATAAGCCTCAGCCTCGCGGATAGCCTTGAGGGTCTGCGCCTGGTCAGCACCCATAGCAATCTGAGCTACGTAAACATATCCGTAGGTGGTAGCGATCATACCAAGGTCTTTCTTACGAACGCGCTTACCCATAGCAGCGAACTTAGCGATAGCGCCAAGCGGCGTGGCTTTGGATGCCTGACCACCGGTGTTGGAGTACACCTCGGTATCGAGCACGAGGATATTGACATCTTCGCCGGAAGCGATGACATGGTCGAGTCCGCCGTAGCCGATATCATAGGAAGCACCGTCACCGCCGACAATCCACTGGCTGCGTTTAACGATATGGTCTTTCTCCGCGAGGATAGCCTTGCAGGTGTCGCAACCGCATTTCTCCATAGCAGCCACCATCGGCTCGTAGAGACGGTTGGTAACTTCTGCGGAGTTCTGGTTCTCCAGCCACTCTTTGAACATCGCCTTGAGTTCGTCGGAGCAGTCCTTGCACTCGAGACCCTGTTGCATCAGGTTAGCGAGGCGCTCACGCAGTTTGCGGTGAGCGATCTGCATACCGAGACCGTACTCGCAGAAGTCCTCGAAGAGGGAGTTGGACCAAGCAGGACCGTGACCCTTCTCGTTCTTGGTATAAGGAGTAGAAGGTACAGAACCGGAGTAGATAGAGGTACAACCGGTAGCGTTAGCGATGATCTCGCGGTCGCCGACGAGTTGGCTGATGAGCTTCAGATACGGTGTCTCACCGCAACCGGAGCAAGCGCCGGAGAACTCGAAGAGCGGAGTTGCGAACTGGCTGTTCTTGACGTTGTTGAGTTCAACGAGGTGTTGCTTGGTAGCTACGTGCTCTACGCAGTAGTCCCAGTTAGCAGCCTCGCCGAGTTGGCTCTCGAGATCTACCATAGCGAGTGCTTTGCCTGTCTTCGGATTGCCCGGACAAACATCGACGCAGTTGCCGCAACCGAGGCAGTCCATAACGCCGACCTGCATGCGGAAGTGCATACCCTTCATAGCCGCCGGAGCTTTCATCTCGCGTGTAGCCGCACCGTTGAGGCCTGCGAGCTCTTTCTCGTCGAGCACGAACGGACGGATACAAGCGTGAGGACATACATACGCACACTTGTTACACTCGATACAGTTGTCTGCGGTCCAAACCGGAACGAAGGCAGACACACCGCGTTTCTCGAACTTGGCGGTACCTGCAGGCCATGCGCCGTCCTCGATGCCCTTGAAAGCGGAAACAGGGAGGAGGTCACCGTCCTGACCGTTGATCGGACGAACGACCTTGGTGATGAACTCCGGCTCATCTCCGTAGTCCTTAGCGGGATCAGCAGGCAGTTTCGACCATTCAGGATCGATAGCGAGCTCCTTATACTCACCGCCGCGGTCCACAGCTGCGTAGTTCTTATTAACGACATCCTCGCCCTTCTTGCCGTAAGACTTCACGATGAAGTGCTTCATCTCCTCTACTGCCTTCTCAACAGGGATGACAGCGGTGATGCGGAAGAAAGCAGACTGGAGGATGGTGTTGGTACGGTTGCCCAAACCGATCTCCTGCGCAATCTTGGTAGCGTTGATGTAATAAACTTTAATCTTATGGTCAGCGAAGTATTTCTTCACTTTGTTCG
>Ga0247611_10001205_pt1 | contig 46977 bp, 40 predicted proteins | sample 177DNAGHGhighgp2_FD_192422 | JGI IMG/M metagenome (GOLD analysis project Ga0247611, IMG submission 192422) | Sheep rumen microbial communities from Palmerston North, Manawatu-Wanganui, New Zealand - 1770 DNA GHGhigh gp2 | ecosystem: Host-associated > Mammals > Digestive system > Stomach > Rumen... | reverse complement strand
CAGTTGGCTGAATTGAACTATCATAATCAAAAATCAATTCATCTTCATATGCACCATCTTTTCTCTTTAGCAAGATATAATATTCATTATCATAGCTTTTAAGATTTATTCCTTCTCCAGTAATCCAGTAATAGCCACTAATACCCGAATACAAAGAACTACTTATTAAATTATAAATCGAAAAGCCATGACAATCATCAAAGCCCAACCAAAGATATCCCTCAGTGGATTCCATATAATTTTTCACCGGTTCCGGTTGATCGCTACTCAGACTAATTACCGACTCAAGCATTCCAGGTGATACGTTATCAGCAGCATTCGCAGATTTAATCACCTGGTTCAAATCATCAATAGACGTCTTTAATTCTTCATATTTTTTCTCATTATCCACCTTTATTTCTTCGATTTTTTTATCAGCATGTTCTGCAGAAACAGCATTCCCGTAATAAAATCCTCCAAGAAAAACCAGAACAGCGCCGCAAATCAAAAGAGCGATAGAAATAATATTCTTAAATTTAATCATCTATACACCTCATAATAATTTCCTGAATCCGAAGAATAAAGCAACATTAAATCAGTCAAGGTAGTTATGTACAATCCCTCACATCCAAGTTTAGAGATCACGCTACTAATGGCAGTCATATTAAAAATTTTCTTCATTTTAATCACCCTGATAATATTACAAATTATCATTTTATCCTTTCTATAAATATTTCATTAGGTGTTTTCGAAACACCATAAGCCGCATTAATACAGAAGCTTTATTTAATAACTTGCATTGTCCGCATGCAATACAATCAGACGCCTTTGAAGTGACCGCAATGTGGGTATTGTAATAATTCTTTGCTCTCCAGCCTTCATTGTATATGCGGATTGCATTTTCAAGAGTGAAAATATCCGGAATCTTAATTCCCATAGGACATCCATCACAGCAGTATCTGCATGATGTACAGCCTATCGTTGGCTTTCCCTGCATTATTTCTTTAGCAGACTCTATGGCCTTCTTTTCTTCTTCTGAAAGAGGCTTAAAGTTTGTAAAGGCCGAAAGATTATTCTTCATCTGCTCTTCGTTTGACATTCCAGAAAGAATTGTCATAACTCTAGGAAGTGATGCTACATATCTTAATGCCCACGAAGCCGGTGAATCGTCAGGATTAATTTTCCTTAAATTTTTCTACTGCCTCAGGCGGAGGCGAAGCCAAAGTACCTCCCTTTACAGGCTCCATTATCACCATAGGAATATTTCTTTCCTTTAGGATGCTGTAGAGTTTTCCGGATGCAATGACCGGATTATCCCAGTCAATGTAATTAAGCTGTATCCGGACAAATACTACCTCAGGATACTTATCTAAAATTTCCTCAAGCAGTGTCGGGGAACCATGGAATGAAAAGCCAAAATGCTTTATATTTTCTTCCTTCTTTTTCTCTATTCCCCAATTAAAGCAATCATACTTCTCATAGGTCTCGTAATTATTTCCTTCTTCTATTGAGTGAAGAAGAGTAAACATATGCCGTATCAAAATACTTTAGGCCAGCTGACATATATTCGTCTACCATTCTTGAGACTACCCCAATGTCGATTTCCTCTTCCTTCATCGGAAGTCTCATTAAGCCAAATCCAAGCTTCGGCATTTTTTCAACATCGATACTGCTACAAAACACCTCCCTTATACATATCATTAAAAAATATCTATTTAGTAACTATATATACTATAACACATATACGTCAAAAGTAAAGCGTTTTTATTCATATTCAATAAAAAATAATCAATATAGAAGTTTATTTTTATGCATAATTACCTTACAAATTGATATGAATAAACTAAAAACGTACATTATCAACATTAAATTATAATTATTTAATCTCGATAAAGAAACGTTTTTTCAGTTAAATCCAGTTTCTTTAAGAAATAACTAACACTATTTAATTAAATCTGTCTCTTGAGGATATAACCAATATTTTTCCTTGTTTAAACTTAACCTCTGCCTGCTCATCAGTTATTTCATTGCTGATGCATAATGAGCTGAATTGGTTTAGGCTACCGTTACTCAAAGTATATTTGCAGCCGCTTATATTCAGCCCTTCTATTTTATCAGAGAGGCTTATCAGTGAAAAGTACTTATATGATGACAATTTCTCGTAATAAAAGGACTCTGTCATATAGACCATAACATTTAATTCATCTGCTATGGCTGCCATTATGCCGTATTGGTTAAATTTTTCCAGCAGAAATATATTTGAAAGCTCATGGTCCATTCTTCCGCCAAGTGCCCCAATTATAAGCACCTTTTTACTTTCTAGCCTTTTGCACAGATCTGCTGCAAGCTCGGTATCAGTCTCATCCTTTTCCGGTCTGTAGCTATCGACCTGAATGCTCTCATCCATCATGTAGCGCTTTAAAACATCAGGATCTACGGTATCAAAGTCCCCAATGATATGAGTAGGCTTTATCCCGAGCTCATCAGCCCTTTCAATTCCGCCGTCAACAGCAATTATATTAAGTTTATCAGATTTCATCACTTCCAGATCATCAAGAAACCTTCTGATAGCTTTTACATCCATCCTGCCGCCCGTAATTATAAGCGTGTCATAATCCTTCAATACATTCACTACCTGCATAATTATCACCTTCTAAAGCCTTGTGGCATTTTCTCACTGCCCCATTATAAGCTTGAAGCGGCTGACATTATCTTCAATATTTCCTTTGAAGATTGCTGTTCCTGCTACAAGAACATCTGCTCCTGCATCAATTACATCCCTTGCATTATCAAAGCCTATTCCGCCATCTACCTCAATCATTGGATTTGCATCAAGCTTCTGGCACATCTCCTTTAATTCCTTAAGCTTATCAATCGAATATGGAATGAACTTCTGTCCGCCATACCCCGGATTTACGGTCATTATAAGGACTAGTCCTACGCTCTTTAAAACATACTTAATATTTTCGATAGGAGTTGATGGATTGAGTGCAACTCCCGCAATCATTCCAAGCTCCTTTATCTGATTTATGGTTCTGTCAAGATGCTTTGTTGCTTCTGCATGAACAGTTACGATATCTGCACCGCACTCCTTTAAGGCTGGTACCATTTTCTCTGGATCTTGAACCATAAGATGTACATCAAACGGAAGTGCTGTTGCACTTCTAAGTGACTTTATTATAGGCTCTCCAAAGGATATCTGTGGAACAAACATTCCATCCATTACGTCAATGTGTACAAAGTCAACTCCTGCTTTTTCAGCCCTTGCTACACATTCTCCAAGTTTTGTAAAATCTGATGCTAAAATTGATGATGATAGTCTAAGCATTTTCTTCTCCTCTCCTTTTTTGAAGGTTCGTATTATAATTCTTATTAATATTTTATGTAAACCGAACCAATACTAATACTTACCGCTCTTTAATTCCGAAAACAGCTGAAGATAATTTTCATACCTTGTCCTATTAATTTTCCCTTCTTCTACTGCCCTCTTAACTGCGCATCCTGGTTCTGAGACATGTCTGCAGGTATTGAATTTACATTCGCTAGAATACTCCAAAAATTCATTATAATAATCCCTTAACTCTTCCGGCTGCATGCCCTGAATGTATATGGTAGAAAAGCCAGGTGTATCTAAAAGATAGGTCTCTTTTTCAAGGTAAAAGAGTTCTGTATGCCTCGTGGTATTCTTGCCTCTTCCAATTTTCTCTGAAAGCGTTCCTGTTTCTACCTCTGACTGCGGACTTAACAGCTTCATTACTGAAGATTTTCCAACTCCGCTAGGGCCTGCAAGTACAGTAGTCTTTCCTCTTAGCTCTTTAAGGAGAATCTCCCTTGTCTCTTCTATGCCAGATTCCAAAGAGTTTGTTAAATCGCCTATGGTATTTATGGTCAATACCTTATAGCCGCTATTTTTATAGGTATCTGTCAGCTCCTTAAGCTTATCAGCACCTACAAGGTCATTTTTATTAAATACGATGACAGTAGGTATGCTCTGTCTTTCCATATTTATAAGAAACCTGTCTAACAAATTAAGATTTGGCTCAGGATATACGCAGGCAAATACAACCATAGCCTGATCTATATTTGCTACCTGCGGTCTGATTATACTATTTTTCCGCTCTAATATCTTTATTATGCTTCCCTCTGGATAACCATCTGGCAGCATTTCTGATAACGGCTTTAATTCTACGTCATCTCCTGGCAGGGGCTTTTCCTTATTCTTTCTAAAAATACCCTTGGCCCTGCACTCATATATGATATCTTCCTTACTTTCATCCGCTTCTACATTTACATAGTAAAAGCCGCCGACTCCTTTGATTATCTTTCCCTTTAAAGTATCCTTCATCCTCCACCTATGCTCTTTCAAAAAACTCATAAAAAAGACACAGCCTGTGAACGCCATTTCTGGCATTCACAGACTGACGTAATTTTTTTAATAGCTTTATTAGTCTGCTGGTTCTGCTGAAAGAACTACGTTATATGTCACCTCTTCATCACCGAACCATACATGAACAACTGCTGCACCTTCAGTGAAGCCTGTATCCTCATCCTCTACTATAGCAAGCTGTAATGGGAATGAAGAAGAATCAAGCTCTTCTCCGCTATCATATACAACTGCCTGAGCATCACCCTGATAAATCTCAGCATATACTGATGAGAATCCCTCAAGGCTTTCTGGCCAGTTAATTGTAACTGAACCTACATAAGAGTAGATAATTTCTTCTGTTGATTCTGTTGTTACTTCAGGTTCATCAGTTGGCTCCTGTGTAGTTGTTGGCTCTTCTGTCGTTGCTTCTGTTGTTGTAGTTGTTGCTTCTGTTGTTGTAGTTGGCTCTGGAGTTGGCTCTTCGCTCTTTCCAAGGCTAAGTGTAATATTTACAGCTGTTCCAAGCTCTACCATCTTTTCCTTTAGAACGCTCTGACCACATACAAGATTCTTCTCATAATTATCAGAGTTCATGAAATCTGTCTCACCGATCTTGAGACCACGCTCTTCAAGTAAAGACTTAGCTTCATCATATGTATGGCCGCTTAAGTCTGGCATTTCAACCATGTTTCCATCAACGCCGCCGCTGACAACTACCTTAATGGTATCACTTGTCTTTGCAAGAGTTCCGATTTCTGGTTCTGTACCGATTACTGTCTGAGCCTCGATTTCAGCATTTGGTCTGTACTCTACTTCATGAATTACAAAGCCATCTGCCTCAAGAGCAGCGATAGCTTCCTCTTCTTTCATTCCAGTAATATCAGTAATAGGCTTGGTTTCCGGACCTACGCTTATTGTAAGAGTAATTTCTGCATCTCTAGCTACATCTCTCTTTGCAGGTGGGTACTGTGCAATAACACGTCCTGCTTCTACGGTTGCTGAATAATCTTCCTTCCAGATGATAGTAAAGCTCTCAGACTTAAGACGTAGTGTCTTTTCTGCATCTTCCTTACTAAGGTCTTCAACTGAAGGTACTGAAATAAGATCTTCAGGTGCAGCTGTAGGAGCTGCAGTTGTAAAGCCCTGATAACCAGTTGTAGTTGGTGTCTGAGCTGTGTTTCCTCCAAGATAGCCTGTAACTCTCATTACAAGATATACAAGTGCTATACAAAGTGCTATAGCTAGAAGAACGGTACCTGCAATGATGAACTTTTCAAATCTTGGATCCATTGCGTCGATATCTTCATCTTCTTCCTTAGATATCTTATTGACCTTCTTTTTAGTGGTCTGTGTAGTGGCTACTGCCTTCTTCTTAGCTACTGGAGCAGCTTCTGAAGTCTTTGCCCTTACAGGCTCAGCCTCATCACTTATTTCATCCTCACTGATCTTCTTCTTACTTGATTCAGTCTTTATAGTCTTTAACTCATCCTTATTCATTTGTCTTGTAGGGCTGTCTGAAACGATGGCTGCAGGCATATTTACGAAATCGCCCTCAGGCTCTTTCATTGAACGCTTTAAGTCACTGATAAGATCAGTGACGGTGAGATATCTGCGCTCTGGCTTCTTCTGCATACATTTTTCAACAATCTTCTGCACGCTAGCCGGAACGTCTTCTCTTAACTCATTAAGAGGCTGTGCCTCTCCCTGAATCTGCTGAAGAGCTACCGTTACGGTATTTTCTCCTCCAAAAGGCACCTTTCCTGAAATCATCTCATAGATTGTAACACCAAGAGAATAGATATCACTCTTCTCATCTGAATATCCGCCACGTGCCTGCTCAGGTGAAAGATAATGAACAGAGCCTATGGCCTGATTGATTGCAGTATTTGCAGTAACAGCCTTTGCAATACCAAAGTCTGTCACCTTTACCTTTCCATCTCTTGAAATGATGATATTCTGTGGCTTAATATCTCTATGAATAATATGATGCTCATGCGCACACTCAAGACCGTGCGCAATCTGTATTCCTATTCCTACTGCTTCCTTTATTTCAAGCTGTCCCTTGCGCTCAATGAATTTCTTAAGTGTAATTCCTTCAACAAGCTCCATTACGATGAAATAAAGGCCACTATCTTCTCCTACATCATATACATTTACAATGTTAGGATGTGAAAGCATTGCCGCTGCCTGAGCTTCTCCGCGGAACTTATCTACAAAACTCTGATCGTCTGCAAATTCAGCCTTAAGGAACTTAATTGCAACATTACGATTGAGTCTGCGGTCCACTGCCTTATAAACATCAGCCATTCCCCCGCTACCGATGCTCTCGACAATTTCATACCTTTCACTAATAAACATACCAGGTTTAATCATAACTTTCCTCTCATAAACTCAAAATTTTATACCCTGACTATAATAATAGATATATTATCAAAGCCGCCATTATTTTTAGCTAGCTTTAATAGTTCATTCTTTGATTTTTCTATATTCTCACCGTTAAGTGTGAGTATACCCTCAATATCCGAATCATCCATCATATTTGACAGACCATCTGAGCAAAGTAAGAACATGTCTCCACTCTTTAATGGAACCTCAAAGCAATCCGGTTCTCGGCTCACATCCCCTGCCCATAAAGCACGGGTTATGACATTTTTTCTTGGATGGAATCTTGCGTCTTCTCTTTCAAGCTCTCCTCTTTCGATCATTTCTTCAACTAAAGAATGATCTACGGATATCTGGCTGAGCTTTGCCGTTTCTCCATCATACAGATACAATCTTGAATCTCCGATATTTGCTGCTAAAAGCTTTCCATCAATTACAGTTCCTACAACAAAGGTAGTTCCCATATTAGAAAGATTGGCATTTTCTTCTGCCTTGCGACTAATATCGTCATTTGCTCTAGCTATGCCGCTTTTTATCGATTCAAAGATAGTCGGTCTTTTTTCATTTTTTATACTATCGATAAATCCATCGATGGCTGTACGGGATGCAAGCTCTCCGCCTTCATATCCTCCCATGCCATCTGCAACTATATAAAGATTTGGAAGGCATCCGATTTCACTATCACAGATAAATATCGAATCCTGATTATTATTTCTCTTTACACCTACATCTGATATTCCAACAGATTTCAAGATTTTAGCCTTCCTTTCCTCATAGTCTATTTCAGAAAAAGTCTAAAGCATTTTAAATCATTCAGACTTTTTCTCTTCGCGCATTGTATTCAGTCTAAGCTGTCCACACGCTGCATTTATATCTGAACCAAGCTCACGTCTTATCGTGGCATTGATACCATTCTTATCTAAAACTCTTCTGAAGCTTTCTACTCTTTTTTCATCAGGGCGCTTCATTCCGCGCTCTTTTACCTCATTTACAGGTATAAGATTTATAAGCATATTTCCACTGAACTTATATTTCTTTCCCAAAAGCCTTGAGAGCTCTTCAGCATTCTTATCAGAATCATTAATCCCGGAAATAAGGCTGTACTCAAAGGTTATTCTTCTGCCATGCTGCTTGTAGTAATAATCTACAGCATCAAGCACATCCCCTAATTCATAGGCATTTGCAATAGGCATTATGCTCTTTCTTATCTCTGCGTTTGGTGCATGAAGTGAAAGCGCAAGATTAATTGCAAGCCCTTCATCTGCAAATTTCCTGATTTTATCTGCAAGGCCGCACGATGATACAGTAATCTGTCTTGCTCCAATATTAAGTCCCTTTTCACCTGTAATAATCCTTAAAAATCTCATGAGATTATCGTAATTATCCATCGGCTCTCCGATTCCCATTACAACAATGTTTGAGACTCTCTCACCGGTAATTTTCTGTATATAATAAACCTGCATCAGCATTTCTGCTGGCTCGAGATTTCTTTCGAGGCCTAGTAGCGTAGATGCACAGAATTTGCATCCCATTCTGCAGCCTGCCTGTGAAGTAATACATACGCTATTTCCAAAATGATAGCGCATAAGCACGCTTTCTATTATCTGCCCATCTCTTAATCTGAACAGATATTTTTCCGTTCCATCAAGCTTGGATTTAAATCTCTGATGGAGACTAATCGGCGCCTCTGGCCATTCCTGCTTTAATTTTTCGCGAAGATCTTTTGATATGTTAGTCATCTCATCGAATGATGCTGCAAGCTTTACATGCAGCCAATCATACACCTGACCTGCTCTAAAGGGCTTTTCGCCTATCTTTGCAAAATACTCCTTTAGTTCATCAAGATCCATTGAACGAATATCTCTCTTTAATTCTACCATACACATCCTTATATTATATCACATTTTCGCAAATATGCAACTAAAATGTTATTTTTATGCACTTCTCACAACATTTCCGCTCCACTTTACATTATTATGCCATCTTTTGGGCATATTATCTTACAAATATATGCATATCATCAAATAAGCCTTATTTTTAGCGGGCTATGGCTTAATAAAAGCGGATATGAAAAATCCATCTGTCCTGTTTTTATCAGGATCTAATCTTATATGTCCATCCTCCGCTCCCCTAGCGTCCTTTAGATACTCTGGAAGCACAGTCCTTAAATCTGTTTTATTTAACTTCAGGCTGTTACTTATATATTCAGCATTTCTCTCATCCTCTAAAGATGTCAGCGTACAGGTGGAATAAATAAGCACTCCGCCCTTTTTAAGATAACGCACCGCATTATCTAAAATCTTTCTTTGAAGAAGGCTTAGCTCCCTGATATCCTCTTCCTTTACTCTTAGCTTTATGTCCGGCTTTTTGCCTATTACTCCAAACCCTGAGCATGGAAGATCTGCTATTATTATGTCATAAGCCCCTTCATCAGATGGAACATAAACTGTTCCGTCCTGCTTCTTTGCCTGAACGCAGTCCACCTTCATCCTGCTGCAGTTTTCTTTTAATACGGCAAGCTTTTCCTCATATAGATCTCTTGCAGATATCTTTACTTTATTTCGAGAAGCCTTTCCCTCTTTTACCATTTTTTCTAAAAGTTCAGCAAGATATACAGTTTTTCCGCCCGGGCAGGCACACATATCAAGAGCATTTACAGCTTTTCCTTCATTCTCAGATGCCTTACCTGCAGCATTTACCTGCATGCTCTCAAATACCTTAGCCGCAGTGTATACAGCTACCTGAGAGCTCTCATCCTGTACAATGAAAACACCCTCATCAAATCCTGGTATTTCATTAACTGATGAATACCCTTCTAGGTAAAGAGCGCAAGGTGCATAATTTCCTTTTCTTGCAGAAATCCCTTTTTCCTTTAATTCTAAAATATATTCCTCAATTAGCTCATTCTCTAGAGCTCCGTCTTTTTCAGAAGCTTTCTCTTCACTTGGCTCATATTCTTTTTCAGAAGCTTTCTCTTTATAGAGCCTGTAGTTTTTTTCTGAAAATCTCACGCATAACGGCTTTTCTGCTAAAAACTGCTTAAATATCCTAGCTGCAGTCTTTTCATCGTATTCCTTTATAAAGAGGCTTACAATCCACTGCGGCATGCTATAATTTATGGACATTCTCTTTTCTGCAGGCAGGCTTCTTGTAAGCTCAGCAATATAATTCTTATTCTGCCCTGCTCTCTCTGAAATGTTCCTTAATACCGCATTTACATAGCCTGTATAAGTGCCGTGATTTACTTTAGAAGACAGCTTTACCGCTTCATCACAGACTGCTGCCGGTCTTATATCAAAATATAGCAGCTGACAGACTGAAATCCTAAGTATCCCGAGAATAAGTCTATCTAGCTTATCTAATTTAATATTTGATGCCTTTTCAATAGCAAAATCAAGGGTAATGCTGCGTTCAACTGTCATTTTAGATAGTCTTGTCACAAAGGCTGTATGCTCATTTACACTCACCTTTTTCAATGCATCATTTAAAAAGCATCCATCAAAAAGAACGCCCATAGTGATTTTCAACGCTTCTTCACGTGCATTCATCCACATTCCCCTTATCTCTTTTACAATTATTCAAGCATATTTCCATTTTCTATTTTATAACCGCGAAGGAAGCTCTCAGTATCCATTTCCTTCTTACCTTCAAGCTGAAGCCTTGTAATTTCAAGTGCTCCGTCGCCGGTATTTACAAAAAAGCTCTTCTTGGTAACATTAAAGATCTCACCAGGCTTTAACTCTGAGTTTTCGACTGATAGCTCGCTATTATGAACGACCCTCACCTTTTTTATCTTTAAGGTCTTTCCATTTATGAAGGAGAAGGTTCCTGGCCATGGGAAAAGGCCCCTTACAAGCCTTTCAATTTCCACTGCGCTCTTTTTATAATCAATATGTCCAAGCTCTTTATTTAGCATCTTTGCATAACAGGTTTCACCCTCTTGAGGAATTCTATTTACCCTGCCTGCAAATATCTGAGCAACGGCCTTTATAAGAACATCACCGCCCATTGCAGCAAGCTTATCATAAAGACTTCCGCCTGTTTCATCTGCAGCAAGCTCTATCTTTTCCTGTAAAATTATATCACCTGTATCAAGGCCCTCATTCATGTACATTATGGTAACGCCTGAGTATTTCTGACCGTCTATTACAGCCCACTGTATAGGCGCAGCGCCGCGGTACATTGGAAGAAGCGAGGTATGTACATTTATGCAGCCGTATTTTGGCAAATCAAGTACCCTCTTTGGCAGGATCTGACCAAAGGCAGCTACTATTACAAGCTCTGGTGCAAGCTCCTCATAGACCTTTATAAATTCCTCTTCCTTTACTTTAACCGGCTGATATACCGGGATATTATTCTTAAGTGCAACCTCCTTCACCTCAGAGAACTTCATTTCCATTCCGCGTCCCTTTGGCTTATCAGGCTGAGTAACAGCACCTATTATCTCTATATCAAGCTCATCCTTTGCTGCAATGAGCTTTTCAAATATAATAGCTGCAATTTCCGGTGTTCCCATAAAAAGAACTCTTTTAGACATATATTAACTCCTTCACTAACACTTCACTAGCTCTATGCTAACTCTCTACTAACACTTCACTAGCTCTTTACTGACTCTCTTTTAACACTTCACTAGCTTTATACTAACTCTCTACTAACACTTCACTAGTTCTTTACTGACTCTCTTCTAACACTTCACTAGCTTTATGCTAACTCTCCTTAACGTCTTTTACTGCTCATCATCCTCTGACATGCTGTTAGAATCTACAAGCTCACCTTCTACCTTTGTAGTATAAAGTACACCATCAAGGTGATCGATTTCATGGCAGAAGCATCTAGCTAATAGATCTGTTCCCTCGAGGATTTCTTCTTTTCCATCGAGAGTCATTGTCTTTACCTTTACATGGTTTGGACGGGTAACAATGCCCATTTTTCCAGGTACTGAAAGACAGCCCTCATAGCCTGTCTGCTCGCCGTCCTTTTCAATGATTTCCGGATTAATAAGAACGATAGGATTTTCTGTTCCATCCTCGTTTCCGCAATCAATTACTACAAGTCTTTTAAGTATTCCGATCTGTGGTGCAGCAAGACCTACACCTCCTGTCTCGTACATGGTATCAAACATATCATTTATGAGCTCTCTTAAATGATCGTTGATTTCCTTAACAGGCTTTGCCTTCTTTTCAAGAATTGGATCTCCGATTTCCCTAACTGTTCTAAGTGCCATTTTTTATTCCTCCGTATGTTGTTTTGATATTGTTATAGCATTACCAAATCAGCATAATCCTATTTTATTTGCTCTGCCTTATTACGGCATATTATAGTATGCCTCTCAGTATACTTTATAATGAACGGGTGTATTTTCTGTGATAAAATCACAATTACTCATTAATAACTATCTAACGGGTTAAAGTCGAACTGTGCAGTTGCACTGCCAAGTCCCCCTCTATCAATTATCCTTTTTTCAAGGATATCCTTTAAATCTGCAAGCTTTTCATAATCTGTGCATTTAACAAAAAATCTCTTTCTATATACGTCTGCAACCTTATAAACGGTATGCTTTCCGACATTATATACCATGATTCCGGAAATAGCTGCTTCCTCTGCTATGGCATGCAGCCATTCGACTGCGGCAGAAGCTGCCTGCTCATTTTTTGAATAACAAGCTACCGCAAGCATGTTCATAACAGGCGGATACTGCGCCGCCTTTCTAAAAGCTATTTCATTTTCAAAGAATTTATCATAGTTTTCAGTTGCAGCATTTACTATGCTGTAATTCTCAGGCTGATAGGTCTGAATTACGACCTTTCCGCTCGCCTTATCTCTTCCAGCTCTTCCTGCTGCCTGAGCTAATAAATCAAAAGTTCTTTCTGCACTTCTAAAATCAGATGCATGAAGGGAAATGTCTGCTGCTAATATTCCAACAAGTCTTACCTTCTTAAAATCATGTCCCTTAACTATCATCTGGGTGCCTATCAGAATATCAGCTTCTCCCTTTGAAAAGCTGCTTACGATATTATTTATATCGTCCTTCCCCCTTGTGGTATCGGCATCCATCCTGAGTATCCTTGCGGCAGGAAAGAATTTTTTTACACTATTTTCCACCTTTTCAGTACCGCCGTTCATGCCTCCTATAAGCTTTGACTTACAATTAGGGCATTCACCAGGCATAGGTATTGTATAGCCGCAGTAGTGGCATACAAGCTTTCCATTAGTGTGATAAGTCATTGAGACCTCACAGTGCGGACATTTAATGACCTCACCGCAGCTTCTGCAGGATATGCAGGACATATAGCCTCTTCTATTAATAAAAAGCATTGTCTGTCCGCCTTCTGCAAGGGTCTTATTCATATCATTCAGGAGCTCTCTAGAAAACATCGTAGTATTTCCATCTCTAAGCTCAGCCCTCATGTCAACGATTGAGACCTTTGGAAGGCTTGCTCCTTCAACTGCTCTTTTACTCAGCTTATATAGCTTATACCTGCCCTGCTTTGCACGCAAAAAGCTCTCTAAAGAAGGTGTTGCACTTCCTAGTATCAGCATGGCACCAGCAAGCTCGGCTCTTTTTTCTGCAACCTCTCTTGCATGGTATTTAGGCGGATTTTCGCTTTTGTAGCTGCTCTCCTGCTCCTCATCTATGATGATGAGTCCCAAATTCTTAAACGGCGTAAAAAGCGCAGAACGAGGTCCTATCATTATATCAATGCTGCCCTCTTCAGCCTTTCTTGCCTGATCACTTCTTTCTCCTAATGAAAGCTTTGAATGCATAAAGGAAACTCTGTCCTTAAATCTCATTCTGAAAAGATTCACATTCTGAAAGGTGAGCGATATTTCTGGAATAAGCATTATTACCTGCTTACCAGTACTTATAACATTTTCTATTATGTTTAGATATACTTCTGTCTTTCCGCTTCCTGTAACGCCGTATATAAGCGAAGGCTTTAGATCATTATGGTCCATTCTGACATATATGTCATCTACAATGGCCTGCTGCTCTTCATTCAACACCGGTCTATCTCTTTTTGCCATTTCTGGCATCTGCGGAAGTCTATCTACTTTTTCATTTCTTACATCTATAATTCCAGATTTTGCCAAAGAATCCAGAACGCTTTTTGTAAAATCAAGTTCAGGCGTAATTTTTATATATTTTCTGTCCGAAGCTCCATTTAACTTTTTAACAGCGGCTTCATTTTCCTGGGCTCTATCTATCTTTTTGCTTGAGATTTTATTATCCCTACCTGCTTCAGCTTTTGAAGCGGTATTAGGATAAGTCCGCTCTATCAGATATTCTAAGACTCTCACCTTCTGTACATGCTTTTTCTTTCTAGCTATTGATAAAGCCTCTCTAGCTTCAGCCTCTCCTGCGATAACAGCCGCATATCTATCCTGCTTCTGCTTTATCTCTCTTTTTACAGGAAGCACTGTCTTTAAGGCATCATTCATTGTCGAACCAAAGTTTCTTTTGATGAAGGCAGCAAGCTCTATCAGCTCGCTCTCAACAACCTTTCCTGTCTTTGGCACCTCGGCTATGGCCTTTATCTTTTCAGGAGCGATCTTTGGCTCTGAGGATATTCCGAGCACAAAGCCCTTTATCTTTCTATTTCCATTTCCAAAGGGAATCATTACCTGAGAGCCTATTTTAACTCTCCCCATAAGCCCCTCCGGTATTTCATACTGGAAGGTCTTATCTAAATTACCATTTGAAATATCTACTATAATGTCTGCATATTTTGCCATTATAAAAGTCTTCCCTGCTTATCGAGCTTTTCAGCAGCTGCCTTTATTATTTCCACATCATCCATATGATGCTTTACGCCCTTTATTTCCTGATAATCCTCATGTCCCTTACCAGCAACCACAATAAGGTCGCCAGGTCTTGCATGCTCAAGGCTATAATAAATTGCATCTTCCCTATCTTCAATCGTTACATATCTGCCGTTTGCTCTTTTAATACCAACAATTATGTCATCTATTATCTCTGAAGGCTTCTCGAAACGTGGATTGTCTGAAGTTACTATAGTAAGGTCTGCATATTTTGATGATACTTCGCCCATACCATAGCGTCTATCCTTTGCTCTGTTTCCGCCGCAGCCAAACACACACACAAGTCTCTTAGGATTGTATTCCTTAAGTGTAGTAAGAAGTGTCTCGAGGCTGACTGCATTATGTGCATAATCCACCATCACAGAGAATTTCTTCGAAACCGGCACCATCTGTATTCTTCCAGGTACCGAAACCTTCTTTAAAGATGCCTTTATGTCATCTTTAGTTATTCCCTTTAAAACGCTGTATTTTTCCTTATCCTCTTCGGCCAGTTCAGAAATTGAAAGTTCTTCAAGGTGTCTTATTATTGCCACTGCACAAAGAGAGTTATAAACTGAAAATCTTCCAGGAATATCCACTGTAACATCAAAGTCAAATGGAATGCTTCCTACCTGCTTTTTCTCTGAAAGCTTATAATTTACTGAAAGAGTTGCATCCTCAGTATTAAGCTTTATGTCACTTGCATAAATATCATTTTTAGGATCAATGCCATAGCTCTCTAATTTGCAGGTATGTCCTTCAAGCACCTTATCAAGCAGCTCTTCATCGCCGTTTACAATGCCCATATTGCACTGCTTAAAGAGCATTCCTTTGCAACGCATATAATCCTCAAAGCTATCATGCTCTCCAGGTCCTATATGGTCTGGAGAAATATTTGTAAATACACCTATATCAAAATTTATTCCATATACTCTATCAAGTAAAAAGGCCTGAGATGAAACCTCCATTACTACGCACTTTAATCCAGCCTTTACCATGTCGGCAAAGTACTTTTCAACAAGATATGAAATAGGTGTAGTATTATTCGACTTTATTACGGTATCACCGATTATGGTATTAATGGTTCCTATTAATCCAGTTTTTACACCAGCATGCATAAGAGCTGAATATACCATATAAGTGGTGGTAGTCTTTCCCTTGGTTCCTGTTATTCCAATGGTAACAAGCTTTTTTGCAGGATAATCAAAGTACGCCGCTGACATAAGAGCTAAAGCCTTTTTTGCATCCTTTACTCTTATTACAGGAACCTTCTTTTCACAGCTCTCATACTCAGGGTCTGCTGCCTTTATTCCTTCAATGTCCTTTTCTGAAATAATTACGCTTGCTCCGCTTTTTATTGCACTGCTCACGTATGAATTACCATCACTTCTTGCGCCGGTTATACAAAAAAATGCACTATCAGAGATGACCTTTCTTGAATCATAAATAAGATCTGATATTTCAATTCCTGCTATGTCTAGATCTAATGCACCTTTTTCATCTATTATTTCATATTCCTTTACATCTGCAAGTAGAGCTGATAACTTCATAATCCTACCTCACTTTTCAAATAAAAAAATTACACCAAAATAACCCTTAGCCCCGAAAAAACCTAAAATCTAGATTTTCGCGGAGCTGGGGCTTTCTGGCTTATTTATCTATAATATTTTCCCTTTTCTAATTTATCAGGCACTATTAAGCGCCTTTTCTTTACATTTAATCAGCCGTTCTTAAACGCCTTTTCTTTACATTTAATTAGCCGTTCTTAAACGCCTTTACTTTACATTTAATTAGCCGTTCTTAAACGCCTTTACTTTACAAATTGCTTATTATAATCTGTAATAGATATCCTCATATTTTCTAGCTGAGCTAGCCCATGAGAAATCAGCAGCCATGCCTCTATCTATAAGCTTATTCCACTCACGCTTATGATTGTAATAAACATCCTTTGCAAAATTAATTGTACCAAGCATTTCATGAGCATTATAGTTTGCAAATGAGAAGCCTGTACCTGTTCCTTCATACTGATTGTATGGAATAACTGTATCGCGAAGTCCTCCTGTTTCACGAACGATAGGAACAGTTCCATAACGCAGTGAAATGAGCTGACTAAGACCACATGGCTCAAAGAGTGATGGCATAAGATATGCATCACAAGAAGCATAGATCATATGAGAACGGTCATTTGAGAAGAATATGCTAGAAGATACTCTATTATGATACTTCCAGTCATAATGTCTGAAAAGATTCTCATACTTTGGATCTCCTGTTCCGAGTACAACAAGCTGTACATCGCTCTGGCAGATCTGCTCTATTACACATTCGACAAGATCTAAGCCCTTCTGGTCAGTAAGTCTTGAAACAATACCGATCATGAAAATATCAGGATTTACATCAAGGCCCTGCTGCTTCTGGAATTCAATCTTATTCTTTACCTTTTCCTTACGGAAGGTTCTTGCATTATAATTCTGGAAAATGAGTCTGTCAGTTTCCGGATTCCACTCATTATAATCGATACCATTTACAATTCCTGAAAGGCAATTTGATCTGGCATTCATGAGGCCGTCAAGACCTTCGCCGTAGAATGGCATCTTTATTTCATTAGCATAAGAGTCTGAAACTGTAGTTACATAGTCTGCATATACAATTCCGCCCTTAAGGTAATTTGCATCAGAATATGCTTCAAGCTTATCAGGAGTAAAATAATAATCAGAAAGTCCTGTAATAGCCTGAATTGTCTTTTTATCGTAAACGCCCTGGAATTTAAGATTATGAATAGTCATTACAGTCTTAATTCCGCGGAAGAATTCGCCGCCCTGGAAGGAGTCATGTAAATAAACCGGAACAAGTCCTGTCTGCCAGTCATGACAATGTATGATGTCTGGTCTAAAGCCGATTACTGGAAGTGCTGAAAGTGCAGCCTTGCTAAAGAATGCAAACTTTTCAAGATCTCCTAATACATCACCATAAGGCTTTGCACCCGAAAAATACCATTCATTATCAATAAAATAAATGGTAATTCCATCATATTCCATCGTAAGAATACCAACATACTGATCTTTTCCATGAATAGGCATATAAAAGCTATTTATATACTTCATCTCCTGCTTAAATCTGTCAGGTATCATCATATACTTAGGTATCATTACTCTGACATCAAAGTCATTTTTGTTAAGTTCTTTAGGAAGTGATCCTACAACGTCCGCAAGACCTCCTGTCTTAACGAATGGTGTACACTCAGATGCTACAAACAATATGTTTTTCATATAGCCCTCCATTTATTTATACATTATAATTAGCCTTTTTTGAACTCCTTGGCTAGTTTTTTCATTTCTCTTGCATTCTCAATTCCAGATTCTGTAATCTTAGCTCCGGAAGTAAGTCTTGCAATTTCCTGTACCATTCCTTCTTCATCTAGCTGATAAACACTTGATGCAGTAAAACCGCCATCTGCATGCTTTTCAATCATATAATGAGTATCTGCCATCGATGCAATCTGTGGAAGATGCGTAATGCAGATTACCTGATGCCCCATACCCAATCTGCTAAGCATTTCTGCAACCTTTTCTGCAGTTCTTCCACTAATACCTGTATCTATTTCATCAAATATCAATGCTTCTATATCATCCTTATCCGCAAGCACAGACTTTATTGCAAGCATTATTCTTGAAAGCTCACCGCCTGATGCCACCTTATCCATAGGCATCGGCTTCTGACCCGGATTAGTTGATAGATATATGCATACTGAATCAGTACCCTTAGAGGAAAATTTCTCATTTTCTAAAACCCTTATTTCAAAGCTAGCTGATAAGAAATTAAGTCCTATCAGAGCCTCTTCTATTTTCTTTGAGAGCTCCTTTGCCGCCTTTTTTCTTTCCTTTGAGAGCTTATCCGAGGCATTTTTCAAATCCTCCTCGCACTTTACAAGCTTCCTCTTTAGGTCATTCTGATAATTTTCATAATCCTCATATTTCTGCTTTTTTTCTTCGCACTCTTTTTTAAATTTTAGTACATTTTCTACAGATCCGCCGTATTTTTTAAGAATTTCTCTTATTAAATCAAGTCTTTCAGTTACTTCAGAAAGCTCTTCGCCGTCATCCATATCATTAAGATAGGCATTGACATCTCTGCTGAAGGTATCGATTAGATCTGCTGCATCAAAAAGCTCATCTGATAGCTCTGAAAGCTTCTCATCAAGTGAAGAAACCCTTGACATGGCTCTCTGGGCTTCCCCAAGGCTGTCATAAACTGAAGATGCATTCTCATTTCCCTCTGATATGAGAGAATACACAAGACCTAGCGCCTCTCTTATATTAGCCGAATTAGATAGAATTTTATGCCTTTCAGCAAGCTCCTCCTCTTCGCCCTCCTTAAGCGCTGCCGCATCAATTTCACTAAGTGCAAAATCTATGTATGAGAGCTCTCTAAGTCTTTCCTCATCACTGATTTCAGTTTTTGAAAGCTCTTCCTTTAAAGCAGAATATTTTTTATATTCCTCGTAAACCTGCGAGAGTAATTTAGCTGCAGATTTCCCTGCATAATCATCCACAAGCTTTAGCTGTTTTTCTTCCGATAGCAAAGAGAAATGCTCTCTTTGACCATGAATGTTAATGAGCATTGGCGAGAGCTCTTTTATGTCCTTTACAGAGGCCTGCTCTCCATTAATTCTGATCACGCTTTTCCCGTTTTCGCTGATTCTTCTTGAAATGAGAACAGAGCCCGAATTAACTGGAAGCTCCAATTCCTCTAGCTTTTCGTCAACTCTTTTATCCTTTGCTTCAAATTCCATCTCAACGCTAGCAGAGTCTGCGCCGTTTCGTATCATCTCTTTAGAGAATTTTCCTCCAAGAGCTATATTAACGCTTCCTATTACCATTGATTTTCCGGCACCAGTTTCACCGGTGATAACATTTAATCCATTTCCAAATTCGACCTGTGCCTCATCAATTATGGCAAGATCCTTTACATGCAGTGATTTCAGCATACTAAAGCTGCTGCTCCTTTCATTTTAGCGAATTTAGAGGCATTCACTTAAGTTAAGAATAAGCCACCGTCAAAGCTATATCATAATTCACAAAACGTTAACATTTAATACACCACAAATACACAATTAACCACTATAATGTGCTCATAACAAATCAAACAGAACTAAATACGATAATATCTAAGTTTTGATAACTTTTTTCATAAATACTCCCCCTCGAAAATGCAGCCGTTACCCGGCTGCATTTTTATTTCTATGGTGGAGCTTTAAAAATAAGTCTTCTAGAGGTATTTTAATTATTCCTCATCGTCGTCTGGTTCGTTCCAGTTAGTATATACATTCTGAACGTCATCACTCTCTTCAAGAAGAGCAAGGATTCTGCGGATTTTCTTAACTGCCTCTGGATCTGTAACATCTACATAGTTCTGAGGAACCATCTTTACATCTGCATCAAGCATTGGGATTCCCTCAGCCTCAAGCTTTTCACGAACCTCGTGGAAGCCATCTGGAGTTGTATAAACAACATAATCCTCATCCTCAGCAATAAAATCATCTGCGCCTGCATCGAGTGCTATCATTGTAAGATCATCCTCTTCAAGCTCGCACTCTTCTTTATCTATGATGATAACACCCTTTTCATCAAACATGAATGAGCAGCTGCCTGGAGTTCCAAGACTTCCATCTCCCTTTGAGAATGCTGCCTTAACGTCTGATGCTGTTCTGTTACGATTATCTGTAAGACCTTCAACTATGATTGAAACTCCTGCTGGGCCATGTCCTTCGTATGTAACTGCCTCATAATCTACATTAGCACCTTCTCCTGCTGCCTTTTTGATACTTCTCTCGATTGTATCATTTGGCATATTTGCAGCCTTTGCCTTTGCAACAATATCCTTAAGCTTTGAATTATTGTTAACATCAGGTCCGCCTTCTTTTACTGCTACTGCAATTTCTCTTCCCATCTTGGTAAAGATCTTTCCCTTTGCAGCATCATTAGCTTCCTTCTTGTGCTTAATGTTCGAAAATTTGTTATGCCCTGACATAAATATATCTCCTTCATTTCTTTTATTAATTTATAGCATACAACCTATTCTACCACCTCCGGCGCATTCTTTCAAGTTTTTTTTACTCACCGCAAGTAGAAATAGGTGTTTTTTTACTTTCTTGCAATACCTTCAATTATTTTTTTAATATTTTCAGCCTCTTGCGGTGTTTTTATCGCAATCATGATGGTATCATCACCTGCAATGGTGCCAACTAACCCTTCAAGATCCATGGCATCAAGAGCCGCTGCAACTCCGCTAGCAAGCCCGCTAAGCGTTCTGATGACCAGAATATTTCCGGCAGTATCTGCACTTCTAAAGCCTTCTTTTAAAATTCTTGCATAATTATCAATGCTGCCGCTTCTTGTGTTATCTCCTGCAACATAATACTGCCTGCCCTCTGCTGATACTACCTTTCTGATACCAAGTCTTCTAATGTCTCTTGAAATAGTAGCCTGAGTGACCTTATAGCCCTCTGCTGAAAGGATTGCTGCTAATTCCTCCTGAGTCTCTACTCTTTTTTCATTGATCAACTCAACAATTCTTTCTCTTCTGTCCTTCATTCCTCTACCTCTGCACTGCGCTCCTTACTTGCCGAGCTTTTCGCTGATTATCTGCATGAAGCTGGTTCTTTTGAACTTAATTATCTTAGTATCTATATCTGATTTCTTTATTTCTACGTATCCGCCTGCACTAAGCTCTGAAATCATTTCACCGTCTATTGAAACTACCGCTTCATTTTCCTGAGTCTTTTTGCTTACATCTACCTTTATTGTAACCTTTGCATCTGCCGGAAGTATTACAGACCTTGCTGTAAGCGAGTGCGGACATATAGGTGTTATTATTATGCTGTAAAGGGCCGGATCACAAACAGGTCCTCCAGCTGATAAATTATAGCCTGTCGAGCCCGTAGGAGTTGATACTATTACACCATCTCCCTTATAAGTCGTCATGTACACATCATTGACATATACAGCTGTACTCATTATTCTTGAAAAACCGTATCTTGTAATGGTAACATCATTTAAAGCACTGCCCCTTGCTCCATTCCCCTTTTTATCAGGAGTTTTTCTAAATACGGTCGCATCAAGCCTCATATGGTTCTGAATTCTGAAATTGCCTTCTATTATGTCATCTAGCGCAGAGGCATAATCCTCAGCTTCTATATCTGCTAAAAAGCCTACAGTTCCTTTATTTATGCCAACTATAGGAATATTCATTTTTTGAAGATCCTGCGAAGCCTCAAGAAGAGTTCCATCTCCGCCAATGACTATGATACATTCAATATTTTCAGGTAATTTTTCCACATCTGTATAGCAGCCCTTTTCGCACTGACACTCCTCCTGGGCTACAAAAACAAACTTTCCCTTGCTTTTTAAATATTCTGCTACCTCATTAGTAACTGCAAGCTCTTCATCCTTGCTTCTATTGGTTATAATACAAAAACGTTCCACTTATGGCTCCATCTATATTTTTATGTTTTATTAGTCAAGCTCATCATGAGCCTTCTTTACTATATCTGCTGCCCACTTCTTTATTTTGTTCTCATCTATAGGCTCTGCACCTTTACCTAAAGCTCCATCTGCAGGCTCCGCCTCTTCACCTAAAGTTCCATCTATAGGCTCTGCCTTTTCTTTATCTAAAGTGCCCTCTGCAGGCTCCGCCTCTTCACCTAAGGCTCCATCTATAGGCTCTGCCTTTTCTTTATCTAAAGCGCCATCTGCAGCCCTTGCATAAAGGAGATACTCTATATTTCCCTCTGGTCCCTTTATAGGTGAAAATTCCAGGCCTAAGAGCTCAAAGCCGCAGCTACAAGCAAAGGTAAGTACATTGCATATTACCTCTTCATGCACCTTTTTATCCTTTACAACGCCCTTATTTCCGACCTTTTCTCTACCAGCCTCAAACTGAGGCTTTATGAGGCATACTATTTCTGCACCATCCTTCATAAAGGTACGAACATTTTCGAGTATTTTTGTAAGAGAAATAAACGCCACATCAATCGAAACAAAGTCCACTAAAGAAGGAAGAGTACTTGCCTCTAGATACCTGACATTTGTCTTTTCCATGCTCACAACTCTCTCATCTACCCTGAGTTTGTAAGCTAGCTGATTAGTACCGACATCAACAGCAAACACCTTTACTGCGCCGCCCTGCAGCATGCAGTCTGTAAAGCCTCCTGTAGATGAACCTACATCCATGCAGGTCTTTCCCTCAAGGCTTATTCCAAAGCTATTAATTGCCTTTTCAAGCTTATAGCCTCCGCGGCTTACATATTTCATTTTAGCGCCCTTTACTTCTATTGCGCTATAAATTCCAAAGGTAGAGCCTGCCTTATCTTCTCTCTGGTTATTGACAAATACCTCACCCGCCATTATAGAAGCCTTAGCTCTTTCTCTTGAAGTAAAAAAGCCCCTTTGCACTAAAAGAACATCAAGCCTTTCCTTAGGCTCCTTTGCTGGCTTTACCTTTTTCTTTTCTATGCTATTTTCTGCAGTAAATTCCTGTTTGTCTTCCATACTGCTTTAATTCTCCTGTTTGATTCTCTTTTCTATTCTATCAGCAACCGATGCCGCATCCATTTCATATATCTTAAGCAGTTCGCTAACTTCTCCGTGCTCGATAAATTTATCAGGGAATGCGATATTTAATATTCCTGTCTTTATTCCCCTGTTTTCGTAGAAACTATCAATATGCTCTCCAAAACCTCCAGAAAGTACATTTTCCTCCATTGTAACAACAAGCGGCGCACTAGCTCCTTCAAGAGCAATCTCCTCATCAAAAGGCTTTACCGATCTCATATCGGCTACATCTATTTTTATGCCCTTTTTTAGAAGGATTTCCCCTGCCTTTACTGCAGTTTCAACCATGCTTCCTACTGCTAATATCACAGCATCTCTCTTTTCATTCTTTCTTACCCAGACGCCCTTTCCAGCCTCCACCGGAGTATCCGTGAGGTCGTCAAAATAATTTGAAGCATTTCCTCTTGGGTATCTAATTGCCACAGGTCCCTTGCAATAGATGGCATAGCGCATCATCTTTCGCATGTCCCTCTCATCCTTTGGCGCAAATACCTTCATATTCGGCATCTGCGTAAAGTAAGAAAGGTCGAAAACGCCCTGATGGGTAGGGCCATCTCTTCCTACAAGACCTGCTCTATCTACCATGAATACCACATGGAGATTATTCAGGCATACATCATGGAGCATTTCATCATAGGCTCTTTGAAGGAATGTAGAATATACTACAAAGACTGGAGTAAGGTCTGCAATCGCAAGTCCTGCTGCAAAGGATACAGCATGCTCCTCTGCTATTCCAACATCAAAGTACCTTGATGGAAATCTCTTTTTAAAATTGTTAAGGCCGCAGCCATCTGGCATTGCAGCCGTAATGGCAACTATATTTCTGTCATTTTCTGCTATTTTTACTATTTCATCTGAAAAGACCTCGGAATAGGTCTTTGCATGGTCTGCGCGTCCTAACACATTTTTTCCGGTATTAATATCAAAGGCATTCACTCCATGATATTTTGCCGGCTCATGCTCAGCAATTTTATAGCCCTTCCCCTTTTTAGTGATGACATGTAAAAGCACAGCATTATTCTTACGACTTGCTGCATCAAGGGCAGAGCGCACGCTCTGTATATTATGTCCGTCAACAGGGCCAATATAGGTAAGTCCCATATCCTCAAAAAACATTCCAGGCACAACTAAATGCTTAATCGAATCCTTAGAGCGCTTAAGCTTTGATACAACGCTCTTTCCCCAAGGAACCTTTCCCAGGGTTTCTTCAATGCCGCCTTTAAAGTTATTATATCCGACGCTGGTACGCATCTTTGCAAGATAACCTGACATTGCACCGACACTTTCAGATATGGACATATTATTGTCATTTAGTACTATTATTAAATTCGATTTTAGCTTTCCTGCATTATTAAGGCCTTCAAGCGCAAGTCCACCGGTAAGCGCACCATCTCCTATGACTGCAACTACCTTTTCCTTGCCCCCTTTTATGTTTCTTGCATTTACAAGACCCACTGCAAGAGAAATGGATGTAGAACTGTGACCTACATTGCATATATCGCAAGGACTCTCGCTCCTATTTGGAAAACCAGATAGTCCGTTTAATTTTCTTAAAGTATCAAATTTGTCCTTCCTGCCAGTAAGTATCTTATGAACATAGGACTGATGCCCAACATCAAAGATAAGCTTATCTGATGGAAGGTCAAGGAATAGATGCAGAGCCATGGTAAGCTCAACAACACCAAGATTTGAGGCAAGATGACCACCAGTATGGCTTACCTTTTCAATAAGAAATCCTCTGATTTCTTCTGCAAGCTCATCAAGTCTATCTTCAGGGATTTTTTTTATATCCCCGGTCTCCTTTATTCGATTCAAAAGCTCATACATTCTTTAATTCTCCCAGATCAGAACCTTCTTCCAGCAAGATAATCAATGAGGTCTAGCATAAAGCCGGCCTTTTCACCATATGACTCAAATACTTCCCTGCTGCTCTTTGAAAGCTCCTCTACCTTTTTCTGAGCCTCTTCTAGTGATGTAAAGGTAACATAAGTAATCTTTCCATTCTTTTCATCACTATTTATAGGCTTTCCTAATTCTTCCTCTGTACTTGTAACATCAAGAATGTCATCTCTTATCTGGAATGCCATTCCGATATCATCAGAGGCCTGCTTTAATTTTACTGCATCCTCCCTGCTGATTCCTGCAAGAACAGCTCCTCCAAGAATAGCTGCGCGAATAAGCGCACTGGTCTTTCCATGGTACATGTAGGAAAGAGTCTCAAGGTCTTCCGCCTGTCCGCTCTTTTCTACATCTACCACCTGTCCTCCGAGCATTCCCTTATAGCCTGAGCATTCTGCAATCAGTTTTGCTGCAGCTATCATTCTGAACATTCTCTTAGAAACATCCTCTTCCTTTTCGCCGCTTTTTGCCTTATTAATAAGGCTATTTATGCCAAAAAGAAGGCTCATTGTATTTACATCAACTACTCCCTTAATTTCCTTTTTTGTCGCAAATTCAGGAGTATCAAGAATTCCATCATAAAGTGCATTTGTTATAAGCTCAAAAGCATAATTCAACAATCCATCTCCGCAAAGCACTCCCATTGCCTGTCCGTACTTTGCATGAGTAGTCGGCTTTCCTCTTCTTAAAAGGTCATTATCCATTTCAGGAAGATCATCATGCACAAGCGAATAGGTATGTATGCACTCAAGTGCTGCCGCATACTTCTTCACATATCCTGGAACATCACTATAATCCTTTTTATATTCCTTATCAGAAAAGAGTAAAAAGCACTCTAAAAGCATCATCGGGCGAAGTCTCTTGCCCCCTGCCTCTATGCTATATTCCATTGCCTCTATTACAGTTTTCTGAAGTCCCTCTCCCTTTGGCAGATTTTCCCTTATAATACTCTCTACTGCCTTTTTCCTATATCCTAGTTCTTCCTCAAAAGTCATAATTCACCAATTTCCCTCTTTCTATTACTGCTCCTGTGCCTCGTCTGACTCAAGTGTAATGAGCTGCTTCTGCACTCTATCTATGCTTAAATTGCATTTTTTAAGAACATTCATTCCCTCTTTATAAAGCTTAAAGGAATCTTCAAGTCCTATCTTAGGATCATCAAGCTTTGCTATTATATCATCAAGCTGAGCAAACTGCTCTTCAAGTGTCTGCTTTTCTGCTGCATCCTTCTCTGCCATATTTTTTCTCCTTTTACTGAATATTTTTCTTTTTCTTATCAATTACAACCGCCGAAATCGTTCCATCCTTTATGGTGATGCCTATATTATCACCCTTTGATATCTCATCAACAGATGATATTCCCTCTCCATCACTCTTATCGACATAAGCATAGCCTGCCATTATTCTCTTTGCCGGAGATTTAGAATCAAGACCTGCTGCTAAAAGCTTCAAAGTATTAATTCTATCTGAGAGCTTTTTATCCATAACGGTTTTTAGCGCCGCCTCTTTTGAAATTAAAGTGCTTCTTGCTCCATTTATCCTAGCTCCAATTGAAGCAGCATGCTTTAGTCTCTGCTCCTTTTCAGCTAGCGTTTTTTTCAGCATGTCGATCTTGCTTCTAGGTCCAAGATAGGTCATCTTTACAGCATAAGCTCTGACCTTTTCCCTACTAGAATCAAGTGCCGTTTTCATTCCATTTCTAAGAACGGTCTCTTTTGTCTCAAGAGCAGCTCTCATGCTTTTTATCCTTGAATCTAAAGCAGCTGCATTTTTTAATCTCTGAAGCTTCTCAGCTAAAATACCTTTTTTCATAGCGATTTTTGTCTTAGGACTTAGGTAATTAAGCTGAAGGGCATAGCCTTCGATTCTTTCCTGACACCTTTTAATTTCTTCATTCATAAGCTTCCTTAAGATGTCACCATATCTAAAAAGATCCTCATCTATTTTAGATATCTCAGGGCAGGCAAGCTCTGCTGCAGCCGATGGTGTCGGAGCCCTTAAATCCGCAACAAAATCTATAATTGTAAAATCAACTTCATGTCCTACTGCTGATATGACCGGAGTCTTCATGGCATAGACCGTTCTTGCTAGTGTTTCATCGTTAAAACACCAGAGATCCTCCTGCGCTCCTCCGCCTCTTCCAACAATAATGACATCCATTCCCTTATCATCAAGGTACCTAAGGCCTTGGACTATGCTCTTTTCAGCACCGTTGCCCTGCACCTGTACCGGACGAAGGTAAAGCTGAATATAAGGATTTCTTCTTGTTGCGATATTAATAATATCTTCGATAGCTGCTCCATCTTTTGCCGTAACGATACCGATTTTTTTAGGATATAGCGGGATGTTTTTTTTATGAGCCTGCGAAAAAAGGCCTTCCTTCTCAAGGCCTTCCTTCAACGCAAGATATTTTTCGTAAAGATCTCCATTTCCGAACTTCTTTATTTCTACAGCATAAAGCTGAAGCTTTCCATCCTTCTCGTATATATTTACTTTTCCATTTACAACGACCTGCTGTCCATTTTCGAGCTTGAACTTAAGCCCTCTAAACGTATTGCCTTTGAACATTACTACGCTCAACTGACTTACAGTATCCTGAATGGTAAAGTAAATATGTCCGCTATTATGGTATTTGCAGCTAATTACTTCTCCCTTAACACATATATTGTTTAACAGTGCATCACAGGCGAACTTTCCTTTAATGTAAGAATTCACCTGACTGACTGTATATACATTCTGCGTTTTTTCCATTTACACTACCTTTGCTAAAACTCCATTTATGAAGCTTGCTGACTGAGCACCGCCATATTTCTTTGCAAGCTCTACTGCCTCGTTAATTGCAACCTTTGCAGGTATGTCATCGTCGAATTTTATTTCATAGATAGCAAGACGCATTATTGCAAGATCCGTCTTTCCAAATCTGCTGATTGACCAGCCGACTGAATTCTTCTCTATGATCGGATCAATCTTTCCTGTCGCCTCATTTATGAGCTTGAAACGTTCTGAAACCTGCTCTTTTTCTGCAGCTGTAAGCTGTATAGGCTCTGTTCCTGCTGCCTTTGCATGAGAATTGATATACTGTTCTAAGAAGCCTGCGAACCAGCTTTCTCCATCATCGTCAGCTGACATCATGCCATTTATATAGTAATCAAGCTGCTCCTGCATCTCTTCTTTGTCATAGAACTCTGACATATAAAGAAGCATGAATACATTTTCGCGGAGCTCACTTCTTTTTAAATTACTTTTCCCCATAAAAACCTCCCATAAATCAGACCTGCTCTGTATTAACGCCTTCTATCTTGATATTAAGTGCATCGATCTTAAGACCGGTCATATTCTCTACAGAATTCTTTACCTTTTCCTGAATCTTTGAACAGGTCTTTGGTATGCTGTAACCATACTTCATAACAATTGAAATCTCGGCATGTGCCTTACCATCAAGCATTTCTATTTTTACGCCCTTAGAAAGGTTCTTAATTCCAAGCTTTCCTGCAAGTTCATTTGTAACATTGCCTGAAATTGAATAAACACCGTCTACCTCTGTAGTTGCAAGACCTACGATAGTAGCTACTACATCATCAGCAATCTTGATTTCTCCGATTCCATCTACATGCTCTAATGCATAGCCCTTCTCTGGCTTTGATGCCTTTGATGCCTTTGGTGCGCTTTCCTTCTTTGACATATTTCCCTTCTTTCCGAAGTGCCAAACTTAAACAAACACTTCTCTTTTTAAATTTATATAAATCTACCCAACATTATACCAAATGTTAGGCATACTTGCAAGTCAAAGATTTTTTAACCTGGGGTTGTTTCATGAATACTTTTTTCTATGTCCATCATAACTTTCTCTGTTTTTATAGATACAACATTTTTCAGACACAAAAAAGCCTGCAGCCTTCATAAAATCAAGGTTACAGGCTTTAAAACTGTCAAAGTCGGGAAACAGTACAAGCAAAGTATCCATATTTTTACGCTAAATCAGCAGCTTGATACATTATCAAATAATAAAAATTCACTTTGTCACCTTAGTGTATTTTACTATAAATAAGATAGCCAAAGCACAATAAAAAATTCCTATTGCTGCAAATACGCCAAATAAACCTCCCTTTATCACGAATATACTCGCAAAAATCATACCGCAACAAACTAAAGTCATTAGCACCGAAGCTATAAGAGTCCATCTCTCATATCCTACAGACTGAAGAGCATACTTATATATCTGACATGGAATATTTAATATTTGCATCACTAAAGCAAACACAACCACCGGTGTTGCCTTTTCTAATATTTCATATTGGTCAGTTATAATCCCGCATACCTTATCCGGGAATATAATAGTTACCGTTAAAATCAACATATATGCCAAAACAGCCAAAAGTACGGAATATTTAGGATACAAAAGACATTTATTTCTTTCTTCCTTTGAGCTAAAAGCCTGTCCGACAAGCGTCTGATTCGCACCGGCATATGCATACATTATTGTAGTAAGCGCTATTATTATGGTGTTAATTACCGCATAGGTCGCATAAAGTACAGTGCTGTACCTTGAAATAATACCACCGACTACCAGTACAAAAATCGTATTTTCAACAAAATCCTGCCCAAGCAATGGTACAAATAGATTGAATACTTCTTTAAAAACAGCACCATCTATCTTAAAATGATATTTAAAACGGCTTTTTCTTACAAAGCTAATAACATAAATAATTATTTCCATGATAAGTCCGCATACAGTGCCAATGGCTGCTCCTGTTCCTCTTAGTTTAGGAAAACCGAATTTTCCGAAAACTAAAGTATAGTCTATGATAAAATTCACAGGCAAAGCTACAACCGTCGCAATCAGTGCTATCCTTGGCTCTAACATATTTTTAAAAAATGCAGACATAACAAAACAAATCAAATTTATTAAAATACTAAAACCTGCCACAACTAGGTAGCTGTAGGCTTCATCAAGAATACCGTTTTTTATTCCATATATCGCATTAAGCAATGCCTTGCCAAATACTACCGCCAAAACCTCTGCTAATAAACCTATGACAACCGATAAAGAAATCACAGTATTAAAAATCTTTTCGCCCGACTCATCATCCTTTTTACCAACGCTTTTAGCAAACAAAATTGAAAATGCAATAGAAATTGATCCAAGATTACCTATCACCTGATATATGATATTTGCTGAAATAGATACTGCAGTATATCCATCAACGTCTATTCTTCCAATAATGGCTTCATCAGCTATCGTAAAAATAGTAGATAAAAGCATTGACAATATTCCAGGTATTGCAAGCTTGTTAATTTTTCTAATTACATTATGATTTATTCCATTCATATTTTTCTCTAATCTTACTACAATATAAAGCAGTTTTTTCATCAGATAATATCTATATTTCATTTAAAAAATGAAAAAAGATATTACATCAGTATTTTTGTTTTTTATATTCGAATATACCAAGTAGTTATTATAATATTTTTTTCAGATTTTTCAAGTATTAAATGTATGAAGGTTAGTGTATAATTTTCGTTGGCAAAAGGTAAAAATTAAGGAATACTTGACACATACTATCTTTTTTCTTGCAAATGAGAATTTTTTGTTGTATATTTATGCTTATATAGCATACTTTTATACAGATGATTTCATTCATATATTTATGCTCACATAACAGACTTTTATATGGATGGTTCCATTCACACTGATACTACTTTTGCATACGGAGGATTTATGGAATACGGATTAATAGGTGAGACTTTAGGTCACAGCATGTCTCCTGAAATACATGCTAAATTTGCGGATTATAAATACGAGCTTCACCCCCTTAAGAAGGAAGAACTGGAAGCTTTTATGACAAAAAAGGATTTTAAGGGCATCAATGTTACCATCCCTTATAAAAGAGATGTTATTCCTTACCTCGACGTACTTGATAAAAAGGCAGAGGAAATAGGCGCCGTTAATACTATTGTAAATAGAGACGGAAAGCTATATGGCTATAATACTGATTTTGATGGTTTTTCTGCCATGCTCTCCTATAACGGTGTAGATGTATGCGGGAAAAAGGTCCTTGTCCTTGGTAACGGCGGCGTTGCTAAGCCTATACTTTTGTATCTAAAGCTCCATAAGGCAAAGGATGTCATCATCGTAAAATATAAGGCTGAAGAAGGTGTAATCACCTACGAAGAGGCTGCTAAAGAGCACTCGGATACTGATATCATCATCAATGCCACTCCTGTAGGAATGTTTCCTAAGACAGATGCCACTCCTATAGACATTTCACTCTACCCTTCTCTTTCTGCTGTTATTGACATTATTGCAAATCCTTCAGAAACAAAGCTCGTTAAAGAAGCTAAAAAGCGCGGCATTAATGCCTTTGGTGGCATTTTCATGCTTGTAGGTCAGGCTAAAACTGCCTGTGAATATTTCACTGGAAAATCAATAGAAGACAAAGAAATAGTTCCTGTTTATGAGTACATCACAGAATGCACTAACAAAAGGAACTCTATTATTTATTAGCTTAATGATCATAACAAATTTTAAACACAAAAGGGGCTGCCTTTTTAGATGATTAAATCATCTGGGCGAAGCCCCTTATGTTAAATACAGTATTTCAACGCGAAAAAAGGGCCTCGCACTAATTACTTAGTGCGACAGCCCCTTTATTATTTATCGTAAAAATTTCACGCAAGAGTTTTACAACTAAAAATTATGTTCATCCCATTATTCCTAGTATCGCGTTATTGCTAACTAAAAATTAAACTCTCTTAAGGTACTCGCCTGTACGTGTGTCAATCTGAATCTTGTCTCCAAGGTTAACGAAAAGAGGAACCATAACCTGTGCACCTGTCTCAACTGTAGCTGGCTTTGTTGCACCTGTTGCTGTATTACCCTTGAAACCTGGCTCTGTGTCTGTAACTTCAAGCTCTGCAAAGAGTGGTGGATCTACGTTGAAGATGTTGCCTTCGTGTGAAAGCATTGTAACTTCCTCGTTCTCCTTAACGAACTTCATTGCATCACCGCACTGATCTTCTGTAAGAGCGATCTGGTCGTATGTTTCTGTGTTCATGAAGTTGAACTGATCACCTTCCTTGTAAAGGAACTGCATCTTGATCTTGTCGATATGTGCTGTTGGGAACTTTTCTGTTGGACGGAAAGTTGTTTCTACAACACCACCATCAACGATGTTCTTAAGCTTTGTTCTAACGAAAGCTGCACCCTTTCCTGGCTTAACGTGCTGGAATTCTACAATCTGGTAGATACCGCCATTATACTGAAGAGTGATTCCGTTCTTAAAATCTCCTGCGCTTACCATATAAAAATCCTCCTTAAATATATACAAATCATAATTCTGCGCAAATTTGTAAAACGCCACGAATTATTTTAACATACTGACTTTCATTTTTCAACTACTTTTTATTTTTTTTTCTATTTTTTCCTTCTACTCCCTTTTTTATTCAGCTTATGTGCGCCTTATTTTTTTTACCCTGCAAGTAGCGCTGACCTTAATGTAGCGCTACCTTATTCTATTCTTAACCTGTCTACAACACTTACCTTATTCATTCTGTTATATGCGATAACAGGTATAATGATTACCAGGATCAAAAGAATAGGCAGACAAATAAGATTAGGTAAAAGTGTAAAATTCCAATCGAACATAGGAACTTCATTTGCCAAAGCTTTTATGAGTGTAAGGTTAAGAACAGTTGATACTAAAAGTGATACAACCGCTGACCAGACAAAATATCTGCCTCCTTCTTTCATTAGGCGTATTCTTTGCTGATCAGGTGTCATTCCGACAGCTTCAAGCATGGCAAGTTCTCTGCTTCTTACAAGGATTGATGTAATAATTGTGTTTGCAAAATTCATAAGTCCGATAAGTCCTAATATTACAGAAATAACACTGCCTACAACCTCGAACATTCTACCAAGTGCAGCATATTCATCTGTAATGCTCTCCTTAGAATCATAATTCATAGAAGGATTAACTGTCTTTGTGTAATTCTTCAGCCAATCATTTACATATCCTTCCTTTGAATCCTCTACATCCATGATAACTCTCATGGCATTCCAGTCATTACCGTTAAGTGAGAGGAACTCCTCATCTGAAAGTATGTAATTGCAATCGAACAAACTATAATGTCTGTATCCCAAAGCAATAGGGATTTCAACTACCGCATATACTTCATACTCCTTCACAGGTGCATTATCAAAGCTTTGATACTCAATTTCTTCTCCTGACTCACTTACTGCTGTTTTAGTTTCAGCGTATTTAGGGTCATAGCTTCTTATACTGATCTTATCTCCTAAATCAAGGAAATTAACCTTATCATTATCTGTTCTAAATCTTGTGACAAGTACATAATTTCCAGAATTAAATGTATCCCAGTCTATCTTATCGCTACCGTCCTTTGACTCAATAACCTTTAACTTATCTACGGCAAGTTCACCCATGCCGTATGTTTTTCCATCAAGTGTTTTTGTATCTAAACGATAATCAAGTTCGTCTTTGCGCATATCTTCTGAATATCCATTGCTTGCAAACTTCTCATCAAGCAATTCACTCTGCAATACATTTTTTTCTATTTTAGCCCATGTCTCTTCACTAAATTCCTGATCACTATCATTCATATAAACAGCGCTGATAGAATTCACGCCGTCAAGACTATTTAATTCATCCATCAGCTCATGACTTACAGCTTTAGTGTCTGTGTATCTCATACCCGGGGCATCAAGCTTTGCATCCTGGATACTGAAATCTGCAATTATAAGATCCTGTACATAATTATCCATGCTGAATCCACTTACAAATCCAAATACACTGTTTAAAATAACGATACCTAATGATATTGAAAGAATTACTACAGCTGACTTCTTCTTTGGCTTACCCTTTTTGTCATATTCTTCCGTATACTTTACTGTCTCAATAGGAGAAACCTTAGCTGCCTTACGGCATGGCTTTCCTGAACTAAATATTACTGTCAGATATGAAAAGAGTGCTGCACCTAAAAGCATCCATATATTTAAATGAAGTTCACCTTTTCCTACTGTAATTGTATCAAACTGTCCAGAAATAACAGGAAGAAGAAACGCTGCCACTAAAACTCCAAGACCCGTTCCAATAGGTATTCCCATTACAGATATGAGATTCGCTCTTTTTATGACGATCTTTTCAAGCTGTTTGCTTGTAGTTCCTATAGTCTTAAGAAGACCAAATTCTTTGATATCTGAAACTATGTTGATGTCAAAGATATTATAAATGATAAGATATCCAGCGAACATGAATATAATTACTAAAACTGCACATATTATTAACACAGAAGGATCAAGGTTACTAGCACCATATGCCCAATTGATACCGTAATCGACATCTTCTCTAAGTCCTGTCCTCTTGATAAGTTCTCCGACCTTTTTCTCTATATTTATACTGTTTCCAAAATTAAAATCTACAGAGTATCTTCCGATTTCATCTCCTGCTACTGCTTTAGAAAAAGGAACTGTTGGAGATGGTGCATACTTTTCCTGAAAAGCCTTAGATACATATATCATCTGTGCCGGACAGATTGGATCAGCCTCATAGTAACCGCTTACTGTAAATTCATTTGATATAGTTTCTCCGTTAATATTAAGATCTAGTTTGATAGTCTTTCCGGTATCTAATGTCTCTCCTAAAGCTTCAAGAAGCTTATCACTTACTACGACTTCATTCTCATTAACAGGCATTTTTCCTTTAACAGGATAACTGAAGGAATCTTTTGCATTTTCATCTTCTGAATAGTAACATTCAGAATAGAGCTTTGTAAACTCCTCATTCTCTCCAAATCCTACAAGGATTCTGTATGATACAGACTTAAGCTTTTTATCATTCTTTACCTGATTGTATTCTTCCTCAGTAAGGTACTTAAAACCTGCGTGATTTGTAGCGCCGACCTGTCTCATAGTTGCTTCCTGCATTTCATTCATCATGCTTCCGCCAACTGAAAACAATGTTGAAAAGAGCAGGCTTGTAAGTATTACAGCAAGAACAAGTACTATATATTTATTTTTCTTTGTTTTCATTCCACTGTAAGCGAGATTATTTATGGCTTTTCTGTTATTTACCTTATTCATGTTTGTTCCTCAATCTTAATTTTTAGTCCTTTAATTTATGACTTTTATTTTTAGTCTTTTATTTCAGCTTTTGTTTCAGCTTTTTATTTCAATCTTTTCTCGTTATACGATATGACCATCTTCAATTCTTACAGTCCTATCTGCCATCTGTGCGATTTCATCATTATGTGTGATCATTACGATTGTCTGATTGAATTTATGTCCTGTAGTCTTAAGAAGTCCAAGTACATCCTGACTTGTCTTAGTATCAAGATTTCCTGTAGGCTCATCTGCAAGAATGATTGCCGGCTTTGAAGCAAGTGCTCTTGCAATTGCTACTCTCTGCTGCTGTCCTCCTGAAAGTTTTGGTGGAAGGAAATTTAGCTTTTTGGATATTCCTAGAGTTTCAATAACATTATCAATATATTCTTTATCAATCTTCCTGCCATCAAGCTGAAGAGGAAGAATTACATTGTCATAAACTGAAATGCTTGGTACAAGATTAAAGCTCTGAAATATAAATCCGATCTTTCTTCTTCTGAAAATGCAGAGCTCATCGCCCTTAAGTTTAGAAATATCCTTATCATCGATTATGATCTTGCCTTCTGTTGGATTATCAAGTCCGCCAAGCATGTGAAGAAGTGTTGACTTTCCGCTTCCGCTTGTACCAATGATACTTACAAATTCTCCTCTTTCAACTGATAAGCTTACATCATCAAGTGCTCTAACAAGAGTTTCTCCCTCTCCGTAATATTTCTTAATATGTTCTGCAACTAAAATACTCATTTTTATTTCTGTCTCCTTTGTAATGTGTTGTTTTTTTTAACTGTGTTTATAATATCACACCATTCTTTCAAGAACATTTCTAAAATCTTTCATCTTTGAAATAATTAATGGGATATCGAACATTTTTTGCACGATACCCCATTTAGCTATTTTCTTAGATATAATATGAATTCTCCGCCTTCTCTCTTATCATTTGGTATAACTTTAATGTAACCATCCTCTTTAGAGAGAATCTCACGTGTAAGATAAAGACCTATTCCAACACCCTCTACCTGCTGATTTTCACTGCTTCTGTAGAAACGTCCGAATATTCTTGCTGATTCCTCTTCAGAAATTCCCTTTCCCTCATCAACTACATGTATAGCTAGATACATCTCTGTATCAGTTATGGATACGGTTACTTTTCCTCCCTCTGGCGAATACTTGACCGCATTATCCAAAACATTGGATAATGCTTCCTGTGTCCATTTCATATCAAAGGACGCTGTTTGATTTTCTTTGTATGTAGACTCTGAAACCACCAATTCTACATTTTTTATAACTGCTTTCGGCTTCGCTATGGCCACCGCCTCACTTATCAGTTCATTTACATCAGAAGGCTTTGCCACAATTTCAAGCGTTCCGTTTTCTAGCCTTGAAAGCTTTGTAAGTGAGTCAACAAGGAACTCTAACCTCTGATTCTGATTTTTTATCTTTTCAGCATACTTTAGGATTTTGCGCGCTGAAGCTGCCGCATCCTCCTCTGGCACCTCCGGATCATTTAACATTCGTGCTTCTTCATAGAGAAGCTCCGTATACATTTTTATATTTGTCATTGGAGTTTTCGTCTGATGCGATATATCAGATATAAACTCTTCAAGCCTATGTCTTTCCGCTTCAAGATTCTGATTTGATAATACAGACGTTCCTAGAAACGCTTTCCATCTTGATTCGATTCTGGATAGTTTGCTCTCATCATAATTACTTTCACAAAATTTTCCGCTCATAGCTTCATCAAGCATTTCATCCAATCTGTCTATTGTCTTATTCGAAAACATCCCTTCCCCCTCTTATATTATTACCTGATTGTCCTTTTTAGAATAAATTTACACTATTCAAATCTATAACCTTGCCCGTAAACAGTATTTATATGCCTTATGCCACTACGGCTTTCTATCTTGCTTCTTAGTCTGGTTACAGTAACTGAAAGTGCATTTTCTTCCACATATTCTCCGCTGTCTCCCCATATTCTTTCAATAAGCGTATTTCTTGTAAGGATCATTTTTTTATTATCCAGGAATACTTTTAGTAGACGCTGCTCATTAACGCTAAGGAAAATTTCTTTCTCTCCTTTTTTGAATACAAGCTTGTCAAAGTCAAAGGTCATATCATCTATCTGATAAATCGCCGCCTTCTCTTTTAACTGATTTTCTCTCTTGTCATTTTCCCCCGCATTATTTAACCTTTTGCTGCGACGGATAAGTGCATTTACCCTAGCTCTAAGAACCGCAATACTGAAGGGCTTTTTCAAAAAATCGTCAGCTCCCATGGAAAGTCCTGTTACCTCATCCATTTCTAAATCGTTCGCTGTTAGTATCAGTACAGGAACTTCACTGCTTTTTCTTACATATTTTAGATAATCATAGCCGCTTCCATCCGGCAGATTAAGATCTAGTATTATAAGATTTATCTCGTCTGCATATTTCATGAAGCCCTGTTTTGCCGCTTCTATGGTATATTCCTGATAAAAACTATCTGCCGCGTCAGAAATCGATATGGATATTCCTTCACTTAATGATTTATCATCTTCAACTATCTGTATTGTCATAAAAACTCCCAAAAAAACAATTAATTATTCGAATTTACGATATCCTTTGCTGCCTCCATTGCGTAAAGGTAGCCATTCAATCCAAGACCTGCCATCTGAGCAGTACATACAGGTGCTGTAACTGAAGTATGTCTGAATTCATCTCTTGTATAAACATTTGAAATGTGAATTTCAATTTTAGGCATTGTTACAGATGCAAGTGCATCACGGATTGCATAGCTGTAATGCGTATATGCTCCCGGATTTATTATTATTGCATCAGTTCCATCTGAATATGCCTTCTGTATCCTGTCTATAATCGGTCCTTCTCCATTATCCTGAAATACTTCTGCTTCTACCTCTAATTCCTCTGCCTTTTTAGCTATGATATCTAGAAGGTAAGCATAGTCTTTAGCTCCATATATATTCTTTTCTCTGATTCCAATAAAATTGATATTTGGTCCGTTTATTATAAGCAGCTTCATATTTATCTCCTTTTTTTCTCTTATCACTTTCACTATGATACTTTATTTCTTTTCATTTTCACTATGATGACTTATTTCTTTTCATTTTCACGATGATGACTTATTTCTTTTTCTAAGCTGGGTCTTTATGTCATCTATCACCTGATACAAGCTTCTTCCGTCTGTCTCAATTATGATATTAGCCGCATCTATGTACATAGGCTTCCTTATTTCTATCATTTTTTTCGCCTTTTCATACAGCTCTTTTTCATCGCTCCCAGCTAATAAAGGGCGCTTATTTACTGCATCATCATTTGCTTCTTCTCTTTCTTTTCTAGGCATAAGCCTTGAAACAGTAGTCTTTGCATCCGTTTTTAAATAGATGACAGCTCCTGCCTTCTTTAAAAGCTCTCTATTTTCTTCTCTGACAGGCATTCCACCGCCAGTAGATATAACTGCATTTTTCCACGATGCTGCTTCTCTTATCAGTTCTGTCTCCATATCCCTGAAAGCAGCTTCGCCGTATTTTTCAAATATTTCCGAAATCTTCATGCCTGCCTTTTCTTCTATCATTTCATCTGTATCATAGAATTTCATTCCATACAGCTTAGCAAGCTTAATTCCCACAGTAGATTTTCCCGAGCCCATATATCCTACTAAAATTATATTCTCTCTCACTGTTTTTTCCTTCCAAAATCAGCCTCTGTCTTGTCCGAAAAGAGACATTTTACCTTATAAAGAACCATTACAGGCACTTCGATTATTCTTTTTATTCTTATCTGGATTATTTCCTTTGGAGATATTTTTTTGCATAAAATAGCAAAAATACCTGCTCTTTTTGCCCCAAGTATGTCGGTGAAAATCTGATCTCCTACGAACACCGTGCTATTTACATCGGTCCCCATCTTCTTCATGCAGGCAATATACCCCTTGGGCGATGGCTTTCTAGAATGATAGGTATAATCCACCTTTATATTTTTCATGAAGCGCTCTACTCTCGCCTTGTCATTATTTGAAAGTATGCACACCTTAAAGCCCATTTTTTCAAGGCTTTTTATCAGATTATCACTTTTTGTATTACTATCTGCATTGTCCATTACAAGCGTATTGTCAATATCAAATATAATGCCCCTTACGCCTCTTTCATACAAGGTCTTATAATCAATTTTATAAGCCGATTTTACATATATATCTGGAAATAATAGCATCCTTGGTCCCCTTTTTTTTAATATTACGACTTATTTTACTATAATTTTTTTGCTATGTAAACTTGATTTTTCATTATATTTGTGTTAAGATGCTTTAAGATATTTTTCTATTTACTTTTTCTATATAAATGTTTCTCACTAATACCCACAGGCAAGCCTGTGGGGTTGCAGTAGCGATACCGTAACCCTTGGTGAGTAGCCTAAGCCTTGAAACAGAGGCTACGTTAAGAGAGAATACATAGTTACCTATGGATGTAGTACCAAGTCTGTAGCTCTAAGGTAAGTGATTAAACAATTCTGAGGTATAGGGATAGTGTTGCTTACATAAAACCTCTCATTAACATTGGCGATGGTACACTAACCACTCTTCGGAGTGAGTAATTAAATCCTTATGGGATTTAGAGGCGGTTCCTCCCACAGGCAAGCCTGTGGGTTTCTCCGCCAAGAGTTTTATGACTTAACAGTTCATTTCTTTTATTCTAACATATTTTTACTCATCAAACTATTTTCTAATTTCAAGGGTGTTACCCTTTGATTTTCCAGGTTTGCCGGTCTGTTACTGGCTGTGTAATTATTAATAACAAAAAAGAAAGAATTTTTTATGCAAACTGAAAGGAAGAAAAAGGAAAATCAAATGGATAGTAATTTTAATACCAATTTTTTTAATAACGACAATTCTAATAACGGCCCTAAGGGTCCTACTTTAAACGAAGAGGATTTCATCTGTGCTTTTACAGATAGAATACGCACCACTGTCACTTCTCACAATCCCGATTTCATAGTTGAAAGAACTGATACTTTAAAGAACAATGGCAGAACTCTTGCCGGCATTACTGTTAGAGATGATAGCAAAAACCTTTCACCAAATATCTATATAGAGCACTACTATGAGAAATATGTTAAGGGCTGGTCACTTGAGGCTTTATCTAACGAATTCATCTGTGATTATGATTCAATTATCAAAAATCTTTCCTTTGATAATATCAACATGAATGAATTTCTCGATAGACAGATGGACGATAAAATCATAATGAAAATGACCAACAAATCTATGAATGTTGATTTTTCACTAAAGCATCCTCACCTTACTTTTAATGATTATCTTCTTACCTTTTACTTTGTTGTAGATTCTAAGAAGTCTTCAATCAGCACTATTCCCATCGATTACAGACTTTTCAATGCAATCGGCTATGATAGTCCAAATGAGCTTTTCACCATTGCTAAAAAGAATATGCAGAAAATGTACCCTCCTAGAATTACCACCTTAAAGAACGTTCTTAACCTTTGCATTTCAGAGCGTCCTCCTTTTCCTGATGATGACATGCCAAGATTCTATCAAGAGGATGAGACTGAGAAATATCTTAACCCAGAGCCAATCATCGATGTAATAAACCCTGAACCTAGCGGCGTAATGCACGAATTCTACCTGCTATCTAACTGTATCGGTCTAAACGGTGCTACTGCTATGTTTTACTCTGATATACTCAAGAGATTTGCAAAGGCTAATTACGGCGACATGATCATTATACCATCAAGCATCCACGAGCTTATACTTGTTCCTATGCCTACCGAAAAAATCCCAGAGCACGTCAAGACGCTAAAGGAAATAATGCTCGATGTAAATTCTGAGGCTGTGCCTCATGACCAGATACTTGGTAAAGATGTCATGGTATATAGTGAAATAAAGGACGAGCTTGAAAAGCTTATTGCGCTATAGTTTTTTTCAATAGTACTTTTCAATAATACTTTTTAATAGTAGTTTTTAATAGTACTTTTTAATAATACTTTTTAATAGTACTTTTCAAAATGGTTCAAAAAAGAGTCTATAACAGCTGCGATTAAACCACACTGTAATAGACTCTTTAGTTTTTATTTATGACTTTTTTTATTGCCTTTTTTAATAGCTATTTTAATAGCTTTATTCTTCAATAGGCTCTGGTGTTGTTCCAAGCATATCCTGGATACCCTTTGCTGCTGCCTTACCAGCTCCCATTGCAAGGATAACTGTAGCTGCACCACTAACTACATCACCGCCGGCAAATACTCTTGCCTTGCTTGTTGCACCAGTTGCTTCATCAGCCTCGATTGTCTTATACTTTGTTGTATTAAGACCTGTCGTTGAATTAGCAAGCATTGGGTTTGCTGCTGTACCAAGTGACATGATTACGCAATCACAATCAATAACAAATTCTGAATCCTTAACTACCTGAGGTCTTCTTCTGCCTGACTCATCTGGCTCTCCAAGCTCCATTCTTACGCACTTGCAGCCCTTTACCCAGCCATTCTCATCAGCGAGGATTTCTGTAGGATTACAAAGAACATCAAAGATAATGCCCTCTTCCTTTGCATGATGAACTTCTTCTGCTCTTGCTGGAAGCTCTGCCTCACTTCTTCTATATACGATATGTGTCTCTGCACCAAGTCTGAGTGCTGTTCTTGCAGCATCCATTGCTACGTTACCACCACCAACTATAACAGCCTTCTTTGGTACATAGATAGGTGTATCATAATCATCTCTGTAAGCCTTCATGAGGTTATTTCTTGTAAGGTATTCATTTGCTGAGAATACACCATTTGAGTTCTCACCTGGAATACCCATGAACTTTGGAAGACCTGCGCCTGAGCCTACGAATACTGCATCATAGTTCTCAAGAAGCTCATCAATAGATACTGTCTTTCCGATAACAACGTCTGTTTCGATATCTACGCCAAGAGCCTTAACATTTTCAACTTCATGAGCAACTACTGTTGACTTTGGAAGACGGAACTCTGGAATACCATAAACAAGAACGCCGCCTGCCTTGTGAAGTGCCTCATAGATAGTTACATCATAGCCTGCCTTTGCAAGATCACCTGCACAGGTAAGACCTGCTGGACCTGCACCGATAACAGCAACCTTCTTGCCATTCTTCTTAACACGTACCTGTGGCTTTAAACCATGCTCACGTGCCCAGTCTGCAACGAAACGCTCAAGCTTACCGATTGAAACTGCCTCGCCCTTAACTCCTCTAACACACTTCTGCTCGCACTGTGTCTCCTGTGGGCAAACACGGCCGCAAACAGCAGGAAGTGCTGTATATGTATTAAGTACCTCATAAGCTGCAGCAAAATTTCCTACCTTTACCTCATGAATGAACTTAGGAATATCAATACTAACAGGGCATCCCATACGACAACGTGGGTTCTTACACTCAAGACATCTTGATGCCTCTGCCATAGCTTCTTCTTCATTATATCCGAGGCAAACCTCGTCGAAATTCTTTGCACGAACCTGTGCATCCTGCTCTCTTACAGGAACTCTCTTAAAAGCATCTACTTCAATAGCCATATTAATCCTTTCTGAATCTAAATTCCGAAATACAAAAGTAATCTATTATCTTAATTAGTTGTCATGATTGCAAAGTCCGCAGCCACCAGAATGAGTAGCGCCTTCCTTCTCACGAAGCATAGCTCTTCCCTCTTCTGTCTTGTACTGTCTCTGTCTCATCATTGCACCATCGAAATCTACGAGATGTCCATCAAACTCTGGTCCATCTACGCATGCGAACTTAACTTCGCCGCCAACAGTAAGTCTGCAGGCACCGCACATACCTGTACCATCAACCATGATCATGTTCATTGATACTATTGTATGGATTCCAAGTTCCTTTGTAAGAAGGCATACGAACTTCATCATGATAGCTGGTCCGATTGCAACTACATGATCATATGTCTTATGCTCTTCATTTATAAGATATTTGATTGCATCGCAGGAATTACCATGAATGCCCTTTGTTCCATCATCTGTTGAAACGTAAACATTATCAGCAACCTCTGCCATCTTATCTTCAAGAATTAATATGTCCTTTGTTCTAGCTGAAATAATAACATCAGCTCCTACACCATGCTCCTTAAGCCACTTTACCTGTGGATAAACTGGAGCTGTACCTACACCACCACATACAAAAAGAATATGCTTCTTCTTAACTTCTTCAATTGGCTCAAAGCAAAGATCTGACGCATTTCCAAGAGGTCCAACAAAATCCTCGAAGGCATCTCCTTCTTCATACTGCATCATAAGCTTTGTAGATGCACCGATTGGCTGGAAAACAATTGTAACAGTTCCCTTTTCTGCATCATAATCACAGATAGTAAGTGCTATTCTCTCTGCTCTTTCATCTGTCTTAACGATAACGAACTGTCCTGGTAATGCACTCTTTGCTACGCGTGGAGCGTCAATATCCATTAGCACGATATTGTTGTTCAGCATCTTTTTTCTTAAAATTTTAAACATACATATCTCCTTTTTGTTTTGTAGTTCTTTATTTGCAGTGGCTAAAGACCCTCACAATCCTTAGCTCACCAAATAACCTAAATATAACACATACTCTCAATTAAAGCTTTGCGCTAACCAGTTTTGGAGCAAAGCCAGCCTTTACAAGAGCATTAACAATCTGCTCCTTATGCTCATGTCCATCTGTTTCGATTGTGATAACAAGCTCAACCGCCTTCTTACGGTTTACGCTTACGAACTGGTTATGTTCAAGTCTGATGATATTTCCGTTTGCTCCTGCAACAGCAGTTGCAACGCTTACAAGTGCACCTGGCTTATCTGGGAGCATTACTGAAACTGTAAATACTCTTTCTCTTTCGATAAGACCGTTCTGAATCATTGATGACATTGTGATAACATCCATATTACCACCTGAAATGATTGAAACAACATTCTTGCCCTTGATATCCTCAAGATGATTTAATGCTGCAACTGTAAGAAGACCTGAGTTCTCAGCTATCATCTTATGATTTTCTACCATGTCAAGGAAGGCTGCGATAAGCTCGCTGTCGTCAACTGTAACGATTTCATCTACATTCTTCTGAATGAATGGGAAGATATTTGCTCCTGGTGTCTTTACTGCTGTACCATCAGCTATTGTATCTACTGTAGGAAGTGTTGTAACATTTCCCGTGCGGAGAGATGCCTTCATACATGCAGCTCCTGCTGGCTCAACACCTACTACTCTGATATTTGGATTGATTATTTTTGCACATGTTGCTACACCTGAAAGAAGTCCGCCGCCGCCAACTGGTGCAAGAATTACATCTACGGTTGGGAGCTCCTTTATGATTTCCATGGCTATTGTGCCCTGGCCTGTTGCTACTGTAAGGTCATCGAATGGGTGAATGAAGGTATATCCTTTTTCCTCTGCAAGCTTTATTGCATATTCACAAGCTTCATCATATACATCACCATGTAAAACAACTTCTGCTCCAAGATTCTTTGTACGGTTTACCTTTATAAGTGGTGTTGTTGTTGGCATTACGATAACTGCCTTTACGCCATATATCTTTGCTGCATATGCAACACCCTGTGCATGGTTACCAGCTGAGGCTGTAATAAGTCCCTTCTGTCTGTCTTCATCTGACATTGTGCTTATCTTATAGTAAGCTCCTCTTACCTTATAAGCGCCTGTCTTCTGCATATTTTCAGGCTTTAAATATACATTTGCACCTGTTCTGTCTGAAAGAAAACCACTATGCATAAGTGGTGTTGGATTAGTAACCTTTAGAACCTTTTTACTTGCTTCCTCAAACTTATCTCTTGTCATCATTATTTTCATTTCTCCATTCTCGTGCCCTCTGCAGTAGAATCTGTTCATATCAATCTGCCTTAAAGCCGGTTGTAATTTCGAGTTGAACTGTATTGTAGATTTTTTAACAATGTGCACGCTATTTTATATTTTAATATTATTCCACCTACTTGTCAACAATTAAATATTTTTCTTAATGCCTCAAATTGTTAAAATAAGTCAACTTTCGATGGGTATTTCATTTTTTTATCAAACTTTCATAGATTGATGTTATTTTATTTATTAGTTTTTTGTTGCTAACTGAATTTATTGCTTATGTATGCTTCTTAAGCTTATTACTTAAGTCTGCTTCTTAAGCTTATTACTTAGGTCTACTATTTAGGTCTGCTTCTTAAGCTTACTGCTCTTCTTCTGTTTGCCCTGAAGACTCATTTTCACTGTCATCATCTCCAAAAAGCGCATTTACAAAGTCATGCGGATTGAACTTCTGAAGATCATCGATTTTTTCACCTACACCGATGTATTTTACAGGAATTCCAAGCTCGCCCTGAACTGCAATGGCAATTCCGCCCTTTGCTGTTCCATCAAGCTTTGTCATTACTATTCCGCTTATCTTTGCTGCCTCGTTGAATATTCTTGCCTGTGAAAGGGCATTCTGTCCTGTTGCACCGTCAAGCACTACCATTGTCTCTCTTACTGCCTCTGGATATTCTCTTGTGATTACTCTGTCTATCTTATTAAGCTCATCCATAAGGTTCTTTTTATTCTGAAGTCTTCCTGCTGTATCACAGATGAGAATATCTACATCTCTTGATTTTGCTGCTCTTACCGCATCAAATACAACAGCTGCAGGATCTGACCCTTCCTTTTGTGCTATAAGCTCAACTCCGGCTCTTTCCGCCCAGGTTGCTACCTGATCAATGGCTGCTGCTCTGAATGTATCTGCTGCTGCTATCATTACCTTCTTGCCAAGTGCCTTGTACTGACTTGCAAGTTTTCCGACTGTAGTTGTTTTACCTGCACCGTTTACACCGATAAGCATGACTACGCTCTTCTTATTAATGAAGTCATAAGCGTCATCTGGCACATTCATCTGCTCTTCTATTGACTGCTTTAAGAGCTCTCTGCACTCACTTGCATTCTTTATCTTCTTTTCCTTCACTTTTTCCTTGAGAGATTCAATGATGTCGTCTGAGGTCTTTACACCTACATCAGACATTACAAGGATTTCTTCTATGCTCTCATAGAAATCATCATCAATCTTATTTTCTCCTGAAAATAGTGATTCAAAGCCTGATACAATACTATTTCTTGTCTTTGCAAGGCCTTCAGTAAGTCTCTTAAATACGCCCTTATTTGCTTCGGCTGCCGCCTTTTCAGCTGCTAGGCGCTGTGCTTCATATTCTGCTTCAAGTCTTTCCTGTTCAGCTCTTCTAGCATCGATTTCAACAACCTCTGCTGCAGCTCTTCTATCAGCCTCTGCCTGCTCTTCCTTAAATCTTGAGAGGGCTGCTTCCTGCGCTCTTCTTTCAAGCTCGCGCATCTTTTCAGCCATTCTGCGGTTTTCTTCCTCTATGGCTGCAAGCATTTCAGCTTCCTTATCAGCCTCAGATTTTTCAGAATTGTCAGAGGTTTCAGCTTTTTCTGCTTCAGCCTTTTCAGCTGCTATTCTTTCAGCCTCCGCCTTTTTTGCCGCAGCCTTTTCAGCTGCAGCTTTTTCAGCTGCAATTCTCTCAGCTTCTGCCTTCTCTGCCGCAGCTTTTTCAGCTGCTATTCTCTCAGCTTCTGCCTTTTCTGCCGCAGCTTTTTCTGCTGCAATTCTCTCAGCTTCTGCCTTCTCTGCCGCAGCTTTTTCTGCCGCAGCTTTTTCAGCTGCAATTCTCTCAGCTTCTGCTTTCTCTGCTGCAGCTTTTTCTGCCGCAGCTTTTTCAGCTGCAATTCTCTCAGCTTCTGCCTTTTCTGCCGCAGCTTTTTCTGCCGCAGCTTTTTCTGCTGCAATTCTCTCAGCTTCTGCCTTTTCTGCCGCAGCTTTTTCTTCCTCTACTTTTTCTGCTGC
>Ga0247611_10001204_pt1 | contig 47054 bp, 39 predicted proteins | sample 177DNAGHGhighgp2_FD_192422 | JGI IMG/M metagenome (GOLD analysis project Ga0247611, IMG submission 192422) | Sheep rumen microbial communities from Palmerston North, Manawatu-Wanganui, New Zealand - 1770 DNA GHGhigh gp2 | ecosystem: Host-associated > Mammals > Digestive system > Stomach > Rumen... | reverse complement strand
TAATAAAAATAACTTTCTCATATTATTCGGATTTTCATTTCATTAAAACAGGTATCCCATCTTCACGTAGAAGTTCGCCCATTTCTGGTTATCTTGTTTGTTCAGCGGCATTGCCCAGTCGCAAGACAGCACAAAGTTTTCGTTCATTCCCACTTTCAGTCCCAAACCGGCTGTCATATGCGGCAGATACGCGTTTTTATCTTTCGTGTCGAAGTACGTGTCATAGTCATCGCCGGCTGCCGTCATGCTTTCTAACAAGTTGGTATATAGACCGTGTGTATGCATTTCCACCAACTCGTTCAAATCGTACGGTTGAGTGATTACGCCGAGGTCAAAGAACGGATTCAGACCAATATAAAAATGTTGGCGTCCGATATCGAAGTTCACTACGCGGAAGCGGAATTCCACATTGGCATAGGCAAAACCGTTCGCCAAAATGCGGTTCGCCATCATACCGCGGATCGAGTTGCCGCCGCCCAAACCTTCGTAATACACACGCTGGATGAATAACGCATTCAGGTAGTTATTCATATAGAACGGCGATTTGCCGGCGATGTTATTTTGAATACCGATGCGGTAAGCGAAAGTGATACGGTTTAAACCGTTCTTATCCACGAAGCAAGGCACATAATGACGGAACGTAAAGTTAAATTGCAAGTGGTTGTAGCCGGCACTTGCTTGATTGCCATATGCCGCATTAAACGCTGCCGAATAAGTAAAGAACGCATCCGCATAGATACCTTTGTTCGGACCTTGACGTTTGTCGCGCGTATCGTATGTGATACCGCCGCGAAGGTATGGATGCCAGCCGCCTTTCATCTCGTCAACGCCAATCAATCCCCATTGCTTGTACTTGTCGTACAACAGTTCCGCATCCGGATTAAGTGCTTTCTGGTGAGGTAAGGTCGGGTCATATTTATTCTTCCCGTTCAGCATATCCACGTCGCAATCGTCTATCAGATAGCCCAATACGCCAAAACCGGCATTCCATTTCAGGTCTTTGTATATTGTTCCTTCGATATCGCCTGCCACACGAATCAGGTCGCGTTTGTACTTATAGTAAACACGGGTGCGATAGTCTTCGACTACCATCTTTTCCGGATTCTTCGACCAATCGTGCCAGGTGAAGTGGTAACGCGATTCGTAGCCGTTAAAACCGTAGAAGTCGCACATCGCATCCGGCAGATAAGTCGCATCCAGCGTCAAACGGTAACCCGGAATCAGGTATTTCGAATCGTAGTTGAAACGGAATATACCGTGGTGTTTGGTCGTATAGGCGGCTTCCACGTATAGCGAGTGGATATATTCCGGATATTGCGAACCGTCGCCGTAGAAATAGACGTTAGCAAGTAGGCCGCCTTGGAAACCGTAATCCGCGTCATACGCAATGGATGGCAATATGCCGAAGTTCCAACCTGTTTTAATCTTTCTCCCTAAGGAATCTACTTCCTGAGGTTTGGGTGTTCTTTTGGCGTTCATTCCCATTGGCAGCATCATTATTGCCAATGCAATCCATAAATTTCTTTTCATAACAATTCTTTGTATAACAATATTTTTCATATATCAAGTTACGTATAACCGCACATTTAGCGCGCAAAATTACTACAAAAATTGCACATATGCAAAAAAAAGTGCAACTTTTGTAAAAAAAGCGGCACTTTTTTTTTGTTTAGTGTGCTTCGCACGTTTAGTGCCTGCGGCGTTTAGTGTCCAACATCCAACAGCGCAGCGGTCCAACTTCCAACAGCGCAGCGGTCCAACTTCCAACAGCGCAGCGGTCCAACTTCCAACAGCGCAGCGGTCCAACATCCAATTCTCAATTCTCAATTATCTTGCCCCGAACTTTCATCGGATGCTCATCGGATGCTCATCGGGTGCTCATCGGATGCTCATCGGGTGCTCATCGGATGCTCGCCGAGACGTTACCGACAAATTTCCGCCTCAATAACTCGATAATTCCATAATCAATAACTCGATAATCAATAACTCAATAACTCGATAATCAATAACTCAATAACTCGATAATCAATAACTCAATAATCGATAATTCCATAACAAAAACAATAATTCTTAAAAAAAATTTGCACAATCCAAAAAAAAGTTGTATCTTTGCGCGACATTTTATATTTGCGCGTAAAATACTTACGAAATAATTACTAATTTTTTAAAACTAATATTATTCTATGTGGTTAACAAATTCATCTATTGGTCGCAAACTTGTCATGAGTATTAGCGGCTTGTTCATGGTTCTTTTCTTGCTGTTCCACGGCTCGATGAACCTCTGTCTCGTCATTGACGACATCTTCGGAACTACGGCGTACAACTGGATCTGCGCTATGCTCGGCGCTAACTGGTATGCTGTCGCAGCTTCGGCTATCTTGGCACTCGGATTCCTCGTTCACATCGTGTTCGCCATCATCCTTACGCTTCAAAACAGAGCTGCACGTGGAAACGACCGCTATGCGGTGGAAGCAAAGCAAGAAGGCGTAGATTGGGAGTCGAAAAACATGCTCGCTCTCGGTACTATCGTGCTCGGATTCCTTATCCTGCACCTCTACAACTTCTGGTTCAAAATGCAATTCGCTGAACTCACTGGAATCCATGCTTCTATGTTCGACCCGCAAGACGGTTCCGCTATCGTGAAAGCGCTCTTTACCGACGGATGGTGTGGTATCGTTTATTGCTTACTCTACATCATCTGGCTTGTCGCACTCTGGTTCCACCTCAATCACGGTGTCTGGTCTGCACTCCAAACCATCGGATGGAGCAACCTCATCTGGCTCAAACGTATCAAAGTCATTGGTACTGTATTTGCTACTTTGGCCGTTGGTTTGTTCATGATAGTAATTCTTTACTTCCTCGGCGTGAACATCGGCATGATGTGCGCAGCTTAATTGTTTAACTGACTTAATCGCTACATAATATGGCTATGAAAGAAGAATTAATCGAAGCTGCAAAGCAGGCAGCTAAACAAGTAGCTGCTAAAGCTGCTGAAAAAGCACAAGAACTCGCTGAAGTCGCTGCAGGTAAAGTGGCGAAGGCTGCTGAGGCTGCCGCTGAAACAATGGCTACTCCTTCAGGCAAGGCTACGAAAGTAATAACCCCTGAAATGGCGAAAATCCCGGAAGGTCCACTGGAAAAGAAATGGACCAACTACAAAGACCATCAGAAGCTGGTTAACCCCGCCAACAAACGTAAACTCGACATCATCGTTGTCGGAACAGGTTTGGCAGGTGCCTCCGCTGCCGCTTCACTCGCAGAGATGGGATTCAATGTGCTCAACTTCTGCATTCAGGATTCTCCGCGTCGCGCACACTCGATTGCAGCACAAGGCGGTATCAATGCAGCAAAGAACTATCAGAATGACGGCGATAGCGTTTATCGTCTCTACTACGACACAATCAAAGGCGGTGACTATCGCGCACGCGAAGCCAACGTTTACCGCTTGGCGGAAGTAAGTAATAACATCATCGACCAGTGCGTTGCACAAGGCGTGCCGTTCGCTCGCGAATATGGCGGACTGCTCGACAACCGTTCATTCGGTGGCGCACAAGTTAGCCGTACGTTCTATGCAAAAGGACAAACAGGACAACAACTCCTACTCGGCGCATATTCTGCACTCAGCCGCCAAATCGGGAAAGGCAAAGTGAAGATGTACAACCGGCACGAAATGCTCGACATCGTTATGATTAAGGACGAAAATGGCGAACCGCGTGCTCGCGGTATCATCGCACGTAACCTTGTTACAGGACGTATCGAACGATTCTTTGCACACGCAGTTGTTATCGGTTCCGGCGGATACGGAAATACATTCTTCCTCTCTACCAACGCCATGGCTTCGAACGGATCGGCTGCTATGCAAATGTACCGCCACGGCGCATACTTCGCTAATCCGTGCTATGCACAGATTCACCCGACGTGTATTCCGAAACATGGTGACTTCCAGTCCAAACTTACATTGATGTCTGAGTCGCTCCGTAACGACGGACGTATTTGGGTACCAAAGAAACTCGAAGATGCCAAACGTTTGCAGAAAGGCGAAATCAAAGGACGTGACATTCCTGAAGAAGACCGCGATTACTACCTCGAACGCCGCTATCCCGCTTTCGGTAACCTTGTTCCGCGTGACGTCGCTTCACGTGCTGCCAAAGAGCGTTGCGATGCAGGATATGGAGTGAACAATACCGGTTTGGCTGTATTCCTCGACTTCTCCGATGCTATCCAACGTCTTGGTAAGGATGTCGTTGCACAGAAATATGGTAACCTCTTCCAAATGTACGAGAAAATCGTGGACGAGAACCCATACGAAAACCCGATGATGATATTCCCTGCTATCCACTACACAATGGGTGGTATCTGGGTTGACTATGAATTGCAAACTTCCGTTAAAGGTTTGTTCTGCATCGGTGAAGCCAACTTCTCTGACCACGGAGCTAACCGACTCGGCGCTTCGGCTTTGATGCAAGGTCTTGCTGACGGATACTTTGTACTGCCTTATACCATTCAGAACTATCTCGCTGACCAAATCAGTGTTCCACGTATGTCAACCGACCTGCCTGAATTCGCTGAAGCAGAGAAGAAAGTACAAGAGAAAATCGACAAACTCATGAAGATTCAAGGTAAACGCTCTGTGGATAGCATCCACAAAGAGTTGGGTCTTATCATGTGGGACTTCGTTGGTATGGGACGTACGGCAGAAGGACTCAAAACCGCTATACAGAAAATAGATGCTATTAAGAAAGAGTTCTGGACAAATGTCTATATTCCGGGCGAAGCAGGTGCGTTGAACAACGAGCTTGAAAAAGCGCTACGCCTCGCTGACTTCATCGAAATTGGTAAACTCATGGCTATCGATGCACTTAACCGCGAAGAAAGCTGCGGAGGACACTTCCGTGAAGAATATCAAACCGAAGACGGAGAAGCTCTCCGCCAAGACGATAAGTTCAGTTATGTTGCTTGCTGGCACTATATGGGTGAGGATAAACAACCCGAGCTCATCAAAGAGCCGCTTGACTACGAATTTACAGAACGTAAAACACGTAACTATAAAGCTTAAGTATTATGAAAAAACTATTTTCTATCATTGCATTTAGTTGCATGTTGATAGGCACTATCGCGGCTGCCCCGCTCTGCCAGTACAAACTCGTTATGACTGATTTGTATGGAGACGGATGGGACGGATCGGCAAAATTGACACTCACGGATAATAATGGAAGTCAAGAATTTAAACTTCCTGGCGGATATTCTGAGCAAACCGTTAGTGTAGATTATTATGGCGGTGAAATTAAAGGCACATGGACCAAAGGATCTTTTGACCAAGAGATAGGTTTTGTAATCTATGCAAAAAACGGTTCCATTCTCTATCAACACGAGGTGAATGATATAATGTTCCCCGATTTCACCATTACCGAAGACCCGTGTGCAACTTTAGGAGAGGTGGAAGTCTCGCTGCTCATTCCCTCGGATAACAACTTCGATGTCGCACAGGACATTTATTTCGTATGGTATGGCACCGATCTCGATAAAACCGAGCATAAAGTAAAGATGGCGCAGGAAGCTGGAACACGATTCTGGAAAGTAACTGCTGACATCCAGGATTACGGTTATACCTATTCCTTTGCTACCGATGTCTATAAGAATAGCATGAATGAGGACGAACAAACATTTGTGGACGAAGGTCCGGCTCCTATTGATAACAACGCCCCGCTATGCGTCGAAATGGGACCCGTTAGAGAATTTGCCATCGTTGCCGGTGTGAATGTCTTCAGGCGGTATAACTATAATACCGACGGATGCAATATAAAGGACCATAACTACAATGTCGATCCATCTACCGCAAATGTTGTCGTTGCTCCGGGACAGGCTACATTCAGCTGGTTCCCATACAAGGATGTGCCAAAAGAGATGATGCTGCATATCTATTTTGATGGTGAACCGGAATCTACTGCGTATATTGAAAAACTTCCTTTCACCTATAAATGGGAGAATAAGGCAGAACTGAAGATTATCAGCTGGAAGGTTGAAGCATGGGATAAAAACTATAATCGTGTGGGCGTCACATTTGAAAAAGACGAAGAACTCATCGTTCCGCCAACGCCTTATACGGTTAATAACCTTGCCGGAAAACTCGTTGAAGGGACAAATACAGCGCAAATCTCTTGGGATGTGATTCCGGAAGCTACATCATTCTGGCTGAGAGTACAAGATGCAAATGGATATATAGTCCTTGATAAGGGCTATACACCCGAAGAATTATCCATAGAAGACGGAAAATATGTTGCCACCACGACTCCGTTTAGTAAGGCAGGAAAGGCAAGCATATATTTGACTGTGTTCGATAAGGATAAAGATTGGAGGGGAGAAACATATGCTACTTTTGATGTGACTACGCTACCGGAGTCTATTGGTGAAGTTGAAGTGGCTGTACTCATTCCATCCAATTGGGAGTGCGACTTCGATGTAACAGGAGGAGTCTGGTTCTGCTGGAGTGACGCCGGCGGGGAAAATCAATGGGTAAAAGCTACCGCGGATGGAAAATGGTTTAAAACTACACTCAATGTGACAGGAGCATATTATAACCTCGCAGTGGGAAATAAAAGTAAAGCCGATTGGGCGTCCGCCAAGAAAACAGAGCCAATTAACTACTTGATGCAAAAATCCAAACTGGAACGATTTGTTATGAGATATTGGTCTTCATATTACTTGATGGAAGAAGAAAATATTCAGGATAAAGACTACCGCGTCAAATCGTTCCTTGCTACGGTGGACAAAGACGCTGCTACGGTGACCTATACGATAACAGCAAACAAACAACTCGGTCCGAAATATAGGGTGGAACTCTATAAGTCTATATCAGATGTATCTCCATATACCACATATATATTTGAACCGGAAAAGGACGAGACTAACGAAATAGTACGTACAATAGATTCCAACTATGATAGTGAACAGGAGTTTGAAAAAGTGATGATTACTGCAATAGGCGAGGATGATAATAGTATTTGCACCGCGAAGGAATTTTTGCAAACCTTCACGATACCTGCAAAACATTGTATCCCAACCGATGTAACAGGAACACTCAATCCGGATAATAGCGTCTCCTTCAGTTGGAACGCTGCGCCTGAAGTGGAAGTGTATTCTGTTGACCTGAACTATCTTTCCTATTCTCTTGGGTCTTGGTATATCGATACGCAGGAACAAGCACCTGTTGGTGGCAAATACACCGTTACGATTCCTAAAGCTTATGGTAAATCTGGATATGACTTGCGGATTACAGCTATTGTGGATGGCTTGACCTGTTCATGGACAAGTAATATTGTCAATATTTCGGATGTGCCTGATTTGGGCGAGGTGAATATCCGCGTGCTCGTTCCAACGGACAATAACTTCCCGAACCCCGAAAATATACTATTCCATTGGTATCCGGAAAATGAGGATTCTAAACGCGCGTATGTTACACCGACCAAGAATGGTCAATGGTATGAGGCTACTATCACTGCGGCTGCACCATATATCACCTTCTTTGTGGCAAATACCACCGATTTATCAGGCGATCAATCTTATGTAAGGCTGGTGAATACCAATAATGCATGCTTTGAGATGAAATATAATAAGTATTTTGGTTATGATTGGTCTTTAATGGACGATGAGAAATGTGCAGCAGTGGATCATGATTATCGTGTAACAGATATTACATTGGATCAAACAACTGTACCCGGCTTGATTACGGCTACATTAACGGCAACTGATGTTGCTCCCGTGTATTCCATTTATTACAGGAGAAGTGGAACCTCAGATCCATATAGTTTGCTCGAACGATGGACATCCGAAGGAAAAAAGACCTATACATTCCCCTCTCCGACTGATAAAAACGTGAATGTTGACATTCAATTGTATCCTGAGGATGAGAATGCAGAGGATATAGCCGATTACTTGGAGAAAACAGATATACCAATCCTCGCAAATAAAAATCTTCCTACTGACCTGAAAGTGGAAAGAGCGGAAGATAAGCAAACCATTACGTTTAGTTGGACAAAGAACGGAACAGTGGATCATTTTGCTATTCAGGTTTATGACTATTATGATATAGAATTAGAACAAGACAATATTACGGCAACCACGTTGACGCACACGTTCTATAGAACAGGTAAGCACACTTGGTTCCTCACTGCTTTGGATGCAGAAAATCATGTGTTGGGGTATGTTGAAGGACCTGAATTTGCAATTGCATCAGAAAATTTGAGCCCTACGAATTTGTATGTTTCCGTTGCAACGAAGACTGCTACTATACAATGGGAGGCACCCGATGCAGTCAACAAGTGTGCATACAAAATAGTTGATAGCTATTATCCGGAAATAATATTTGCTGAAGGAGTCGCAGAAAGAAAGGATGGCAAGTTTATTGTGCAGTACACCTATACGGAAGACAAGAAGCAAGATTTTAGTTTGGGCGCGTGGGCTGTTGCTGATGATGAGGTTACCAGAATATCCTATACTCAATGGGAATCCTTTAAAATTGATGGCAGACTACCGGATCCGACGCCGGAAACACATGCCACAATAACCGTCCTCGATGCACCGGGTGGTACAGTCAATTCCTATGTATCAGGAACGTATGAGAAAGGAACAGTAATTAATCTGCAAGCCACTGCTGATGACGGTTGGTATTTCGATAAATGGTCAAATGATAATACTTATAATAATTATGATCTCACCTTGACCAGTGATACCGTTATAGCTCCTATATTTAAAAGCAACACGAAGTACCAAGTCAAATTGTCGGCAGGTTCAGGTGGTAAAGTCAATTCGGAAATCAATGGTATTTACTGCGGTGGTGAGCAATTAGAGTTCATCGCAACACCGAATAGCGGATACGACTTCAAACAATGGTCGGACGGAAACAACGAGAAAAGACGTACTGTCATTCTTGCCGAAGATATGATTCTGTCAGCAAGCTTCACCAAGATACCGACATATACGCTCACCGTTGAAATTGAAGGTAAAGGCTCCGTTACGTTGGACGGCGTAGAGGTTGAAGGTAACAAAAAGACCGTCACCGGAACAGGTAAATCGATTTTGGTTGAAGCACAACCGGCAAGCGGATATGAATTCAAACGCTACGACGATGAAGGAACTTCCGTTACAACAGCTTCCTACAATGTTGCTATGACCAAAACAAAGACGATCAAGGCTGTCTTCACCAAAAAAGGTGAAGATATTGAGAATATCAATACCCAAGCAGAACAACCGATGAAGTTCATCCAAGACGGGCAAATGTACATCTTGAGAGATGGCGTGATTTATACCATCACAGGTGCTAAAGTTAAATAATAAGGACTAAATAATCTAATCATGGATAGTTATATTAATATTAAGGTGCGCGTTTGGCGTCAAGCCGGACCAAAAGCACAAGGTCATTTTGAGACCTATCAACTCAACCACATCTTCCAAGGCGCTTCGTTCTTGGAGATGATGGATATCCTCAATGAGCAACTAATTGCAGAGCACAAAGACCCAATCGCTTTCGACCATGATTGTCGTGAAGGTATTTGTGGTATGTGCTCGATGTACGTCAATGGACATCCGCATGGACCTGACAGCGCTATCACGACCTGCCAATTGCACATGCGTAAGTTTAAAGACGGCGAGACGATTACCGTAGAACCGTGGCGCAGCCGTGCTTTCCCGGTAATCAAAGACCTGATGGTGGACCGTCAAGCTTATGACAAAATTATGCAGGCAGGAGGCTTCGTCTCTGTCAATACAGGCGGTGTACCTGACGCAAACGCAATTCCTATTCCGAAACCGGTAGCGGACGAAGCGATGGACGCTGCTTCATGTATCGGATGCGGTGCTTGCGCTGCGGCTTGTAAGAACGGTTCCGCGATGCTCTTCGTAGCAGCGAAGGTTTCACAGTTGGCTCTGCTCCCGCAGGGTAAAGTGGAAGCCGCGCAACGCGCGAAGAATATGCTCGCAAAAATGGACGAACTTGGTTTTGGTAACTGCACGAACACAGGAGCTTGTGCTGCCGAGTGCCCGAAACAAGTCAGTCTGGCGAACATCGCACGCCTGAACCGCGAATTTATCTGCGCAAAGTTTAAAGACTAAGCGTCATAGCTCGGGAGCGGCTGATTACCGCTCCCGATGCACTTAACCATTTAAAACACAATGAGTATGAAAAGAGTATTATTATTACTATGTGCACTATCTACCTTATGTGCTTTTGCTGCTGAGCAAATTACTATTGCACAATTCATCGCAAACGCTGATACAGAAAATGCTTACCGCCTCCGCGGTGAAGTGGTCAATATAACCAACAACTCGTATGGTAAATTTGACTTGAAAGACGAAACAGGCTCGCTGCAAATCTTCCGGGTTGTGGATGAATACAATAATCCTGTCTTTAGTTCCAAAGGCATAGCCGAAGGAGATACTATTACGCTGGAGGGCGTATATAAACTATTCAACGGCAAGGCGGAAATTGAAAACGCCCTCTATATCTCTCATAAGAAACCGGACCAAGCTTGGGTGCCCGTTCCCGTTACTATCAGCGAGTTTATTGAACTCAATGATGGTAAGCGCTATATCTTGCGAGGATGGGTTACCAGTATCGTTAATATCAGTTACAACAACTTTTACATTGAGGACGAGACAGGTAGCGTCTATGTCTATGGACTTTGGGATTCCAATAATAACAAGATGAATATCGGTACCATGGGACTTGAAGAGGGCGATACTATTACGCTTTCCGCTTGCTACAAGGCTTATGGCAATACACATGAGGCTGTTAATGCACAATATATCAGCCATAAAAAACAAGGCGGTTCCGATGACCCGGAAGGCGATAAAGTATCTTTTGCCCAAGCTTTCGCAGGACCCGATGGATGGGCGAATATGGTCGGCCAAACAGTAACCTTCTCCAATGACTTTTATCTTAGCCAATCGTATAGTAACTATGACGGTTACCTTGTAGCGGAACATCGTTTGCGTTCTCCCGAAGAATATGGTGAAGAAGGAACGGATGCCTATTATGCTGCCATTGCAGCTAATACACACGACAGCTGCAGATTGTCAGGAGTAACACTTACTGGCAATTTCCGCCCGGGCACAATCATTCGCGGACTACAAGCTACCGTAGTGGCAGAACATAAACTCAAGGCAGTTAACAATCCTGAGATTATCTATAACGAATTACCCACCCAACGTCCTGATTTGAATAATCCGACGTTGGTAGTTTGCGCTTCCAATTTGGAGAACTTCTTCGTGACGCTGGGCGGATACGCCGGCGCAAAATCCGAAGAGCAGTTGGCTGTACAGAAAAAGAAAATATCATCGGCACTCTACAATATAGACGCAGATATTTATGCGCTGTGCGAAGTGGAGCAAGGTCCCGCGGCGATTAGTGTATTGGTTGATTTGCTGAACGAAAAAGCAGGGGAAGACCGCTATGCTTATGTCGAAAATGGTTCTGCGTATTATGACAATACCATGGTTTGCTATATTTACCGCAAGGACAAAGTGGCACCGTATGGCAGTTATCTGATTCCGTATGCTACTTATTTGGGAATGAAGTGGAGAGAGGCCATTCAGTGCTTTGAACAATTGTCAACAGGCGAGAGGTTTAACTTGTCTATGAATCACTTCTTTGCTAAAATCAGTAAGACCGACGCGGACAGACAGGATAATATGAGATACCTCATCAATAAACTTCCTGCAGCCCTGTCATACGATCCGGATGTATTGGTTATGGGCGATTTGAATGGTTTTACAATGGAGGAATCGAATTTGATGCTCAGTCGCGACAAAGGGTATGTCGATTTGCTCATGAAGCACGATCCTACCGGTTATAGTCATATATACGACCAACAAGTCGGATATCTGGATCACGCTTATTGTACGCCATCATTGTCGAAACAAGTTACAAAGGCGGTGTCCTATCACCTGAATGCAGATACCGATAAAAAAACTTATGCCTATACCGCTTGGGATGAGTCCATGTATCGATATTCTGACCACGACCCTATTTTAGTTGGAATGCGTTTGGGAGATAATATTCCTGATCCGGAACCGCATGCGGTGGATAATATACAGACCACCTCACCATTTACCAAGCAAATAATTAACGGTACCTTATATATAATTAGTAATGGCATCCGCTATACCGTTACGGGTGTCAGGGTCGAATAAATCACAATTAATAATATATAGTATGAAATCTAATTCTAATTATCGTGCTGCGGCACGTGCGACTTTGAGTGGTCACTGGAACGAGACAGCGTTGATGACGTTGGTTATATTGCTTGTCTCTCTGCTTTTCTCCGGCATTAGTATGATGGCGGCTTTTACTGATATGATTAGTGTGCCGACCATGTTTGTTACTATGTCCGACACAGCGAATACATTGGTTGTCCTTCTGTTGGCAGCTCCGCTGGAGTATGCTATGTACAATGTTTTGCTGGCAATGCGACGTAATGAGTTGGAAGATACGCCATTTATGACCATGTGCCGTTTCTTCTCCCGCGATTGGGGAAGATATGTAGTAGCTTATGTGCTGGTTCTTATTATTGTTGTACTGATTAGTATTCCCACTTTGGGTATCGGCGGTATAATCTTTGGTTATGCATATAAGATGGTTCCGTACTTATTGCATGATTATCCGGAGCTGACAGCGAAAGAAGCGCTAAAACTCAGCCGCGAAATGATGAAAGGTTACAAGTGGGACTTATTCTTGCTGGAGTTCAGTTTTATTGGTTGGATTCTGCTTGCAATATTAACTTGCGGAATAGGCATACTTTGGTTGATGCCGTACATGTATGCTGCAGAAGCAGAGTTCTATGATGATTTGAAAGCAGAAACCGTAGTAGAAGAGTAATTCTCGATACCACTCACACAAAAAAGAACCGCACTGAAATGAACTTTCAAGTGCGGTTTTTCTTTATTTAGTGATCCATGCAGGATTCAAACCTGCAACCCCCACATCCGTAGTGTGGTACTCTATTCAGTTGAGCTAATGGACCCTGCTTTTCAAAAAAGCGTGCAAAAGTACTGCTTTTTTTTTAATTGTGCAAATTTTTTTGCATTTTTTTGCTTATTTTTGCAAAAATTGTCTAATTTCTTGGGTTGTAAAGCCTCTTTGTGCTAAAAATCGGTATAAACAATCGGGATTTGCAGTATATTTTTTGCGATTAAGCCGAATGAACTGTTCCGCAGTATGTTCCAATACTTTTTGATACTCATTTTCGTCCAATTCATCCATTGCGGTAGAAATTGCAGCTTCCGGCAGTTTCTTGGCATGCAACATATATTGGATTTTCATTCGTCCCCAATGCTGATAAGCAAGTTTGTCATGTACAAAAGCGCGACAATAACGTTCGTTGTCCATAAATCCGGCTTTGTATAGATGAGTAATAATATCCGAGCATATGTCTTGCTCGTTTTCCGTTTCCGGTTTGTTTCCCATCCATTGCCTGAGTTTGAGCTGTACGTCTTGTTCACATCGTTCTGCTGAAGCGCAATATGATTCTGCTCTAAGCCGTAATTCTTCCGCTGACCATTCTTTGTTTTCCATACATATCGTTGTGTATTATTACTTTACTATATCCGTTTTCCGTCATCAGTTGTGCTACATCAGCGGCAAACAGGCTATTGACTTCAAAAAAGAGCCAGTTTGCATGCAAATTTGTGATAGCGCGATAAAAGCGCAAGGGGTCATTGTCCGGCACAAAGAGAGCCATTGGTGGTTCATAGTCCAGCACATTTGCTTCCATAGTTGTCTTTTCGGATTCCGTAATATATGGCGGATTGGATATAATGCAATCGTATTTTAAATCCGGATTTGTCAAAATGTCCACTTGTATAAAATGCACATCTATATTGTTGCGGATAGCATTTTTGCGTGCGACATCGAGAGCCGCGAGCGAAATATCGAGTCCCGTTACTTGCCAATGATGCCGCTTTTCCTTGATCTTGAGCGCAATACATCCGGAACCCGTTCCTATGTCTAACACCGAAAATGTTTTAGCACTGTCATTTGGCAAAGTTTGGAGGACCAAGTCCACCAATTCAGCGGTTTCGGGTCGGGGAATTAAAGTGTCTTTTGTGACCAATAAATCCAGTCCATACCACGAAGTATGACCAAAAATGTACTGAATTGGCTCTTTTTTTAATAATCTTGTTAAAAATATTTCTATATTTGAAATATTTTGTGTATCTTTGCACGCCGAAATGTCCGCACGCGATTTGCAGGTAAGTTCTTCCAGTAGCCAAAAGGCTAATTCTTGAGCTTCTTCCGGCGGATAAGCAGCGGCGAGAATATTTGCTATTTGAGCAACGGTTTGCGTCATATTCCGATGGGGTATTTTACAAATCGGCTGCAAAATTACAAAAAAATGTTGGATTACGCAAAATATATTTTACGTTGTGTGCAAATTGCGCGAATTGGAGAGTATTATGTGGCTCCCAATCCGATGGTTGGCGCAGTTCTGGTTGTTGGTGAATCAGAAGAGGATGCGCGTATCATTGGCGAAGGATGGCATCGTCAATTCGGTGGTCCTCATGCGGAAGTGAATTGTTTTGCGAGTGTCAAAGCGGAAGATGAGGAATTGTTGAGTGAGAGTACTCTTTTTGTCTGTCTGGAACCATGTTCCCATTTTGGCAAGACGCCACCTTGTGCAGATTTGATTATCCAAAAAGGTGTCAAGCGTGTTGTTGTTGGGATGATGGATCCGAATCCGCAAGTAGCAGGACGTGGCATAGCGCGTTTGCGCGAGCATGGCATAGAAGTTGTGGTTGGTGTCATGGAGGATGCATGTCGCGAGTTGAATAAACGGTTCTTGTGTTTGCATGAGAAACATCGTCCATATGTGGTATTGAAATGGGCACAGACAAAAGACGGGTATTTGGATTATAAGCGGTCTGTAGTAGATGGGCACTTGTCGCAAGATGCGCCATTAGTCATTTCCACGCCATTGAGCAAGCGCCTTGTTCACAGACGTCGGGCGGAGAATATGGCGATTATGGTCGGGACGAATACGGTGCTTTTGGATAATCCGCGTTTACTGACCACGCATTGGGCGGGACGTAATCCGATTCGGGTGATTGTGGACAGACATCACCGCATTCCATCCGACAGCAGAGTATTTTCACCGGAAGCGGAAACGATAGTATATCGTGAGCAGACGGATTGGGAATATATATTAACCGATTTGGCGAAACGCGGGATAGATTCCATTATGGTTGAAGGCGGAGCTCAATTATTAGAGCATATTCTTTCAACAGGTATCTATGATGAAGTAGATGTGGAAGTGGGCGAGATGACAATCGGCGACGGTGTTAAAGCGCCACGACGTCCATAACCTGTAATTATGTGTTGTTATCGTCTCGGTAGCGTCTCGGGAGCGTCTCGAAAAAAACATGGGATAATTGAAGCATAAAAACGATAAAAATAAGGTGATATGAATAAAGTTTTATTACTACTAAGTTGCAGTGTTTTGCTGAGCGGTTGCCAATTGTTCAGCCGCAAGCATAATGCAGGTGTGGCAGTTGAAGTAAATGGCTATACATTGGAATATCGTGAGCTGAATGAATTGACAGCAGGTTCGTCCGGCGAAGACAGCGCCGCTTTAGCAGATGCGTTTATTCGGCAATGGGCAACCGAGATTTTAATGTATGACAAAGCTAAAAACAAAGTGGATAACAAGTCTTTGGAAGATTTGGTAGAAGATTATCGCCGCAGCCTATATGCTTATGCATATGAACAATATCTGGTATCCCACATGCCAAAACATGTGCCTCAAGCAGAGATAGATTCGTTTTATGCAACGCATCAAGACCGTTTTATACTGACAGACAATATACTGAAAGGTTTGTTTCTCATAGTGCCCAATGGCACACCAGACCTAGAGAAAGTAAAGAAATATATGCAGAGTTTGGATGAGGAAAATATCGAAAGAATAGAGAAATACGCGTATCGCTATGCCACGGGGTACGAATTATTTATAGAAGACTGGAAGTCAATGGAAGAGTTGCTGTTCTGGATACCGGTAGCAAAGAATAATCTGAGTAAATTGATTAAACAAAACCGTCAGGTTGTGGCATCTGACAGTATATCAACGTATATTTTGCAAGTTACAGAAGAATGTGAATCCGGCGAAGTGATGCCTGTTGAATATGCGCGTGCAGAAATAGAAAATGTGCTGCTACATGAAAAGAAGTTAGAATATATACAATCAGAGCGCGAACGCATTTATGAAGATGCGGTGCGTTTCAAAAAAGTGAAGTTTTATGAAGAAGCTCGTTAATTTGTTCGTTGTATGGATGGCAGTATTATCCATGCCGGTACATGCCGATAATATCATAGATGAAGTGATATGGATAGTGGGCGATGAGGCAATATTGCGCAGTGAAGTGGAAGAAGAACGTCTTCGCGCGCAATATGAAGGGACACAAATTGCCGGCGACCCGTATTGCACGATACCGGAGCAATTGGCGATACAGAAATTGTTTCTGCACCAGGCAGAGTTGGATTCGGTAGAAGTGAGCGAATCAACGGTTAGTCATCAAGTCGATATGCGCATGGATTATTATATTTCGCAAATCGGTTCGAAAGAGAAGATGGAGGAATATTTCCGCAAGACCTCCTCTGAGATACGCGAGGAGATGATGACCAATATCCGCAATCAGATGATTATCCAGCAAATGCAGCATAAGCTGACCGAGCATATCAAACCGACTCCAGCGGAGATTCGTCGTTTCTACAGCACGTTGCCAGCAGATTCGATTCCTGTTATTCCTGCACATGTGGAAGTACAAGTGTTAAGTTTTGAACCAATCGTTCCTCCCGAAGAAACAGAACGTATCAAAAGTAAGTTACGCGAGTTTACGGATCGTGTGATGTCAGGAAAAGCGGATTTCTCGATGTTGGCGCGCTTGTATTCGGAAGACACGGAAAGTGCCAAACGCGGCGGCGAATTAGGTTTCGTGGGAAAAGGACAATTGGTGAGCGAATTTGCTGATGTGGCATTCAATCTCAATGACCCTAAACGCGTATCGCGTATTGTTCAGACAGAGTATGGCTACCATATTATCCAACTGATTGAAAAGAAAGGCGACCGCATCAATTGCCGGCATATTTTGCTTCGTCCAAGAGTTTCTGCAACAGACAAACTTCGGTCTTTGGAGAAGTTGGATTCGATACGGACTCAAATTCAAGACAGCGCAACGCTGACATTTGAGCAGGCAGTATTGCGTTTCTCACAAGACAAGAATACCGCGATGAATGCCGGATTAATGACCAACCAACAAACTGGCAGCAGCCGCTTTGAATATCAAGACCTGCCTCCGGAGGTTGCCAAGCAAATCTATACGATGCAAGAAGGCGAGATTTCGGAGCCGTTTATTATGATGGATCCGATTAAGAACAAGGAAGTATGCGCCATTGTGAAACTGCGGACCAAAACCGATGTGCACAAAGCTAATCTAACCGATGATTTCCAAACAATCAAAGGTTTGCTGGAAGAACGTCAGGCGGGAGAGTTTATCCATGATTGGATTCTGAAAAAGCAAAAAGAGACGTATATTCATATTGATGACAAGTGGAAAGGATGCGATTTTGAGTATCCCGGATGGATTCATTAATGGTGAGAGTACTAAAGTACATAGTGTGTTTTTGTACCTTGACAATGATTGTTCAGGCGCAGGAGAAGAAGCAGGATATGGTTTATCTGCTTCACTCAAATACGCTTAGTTTTGATGAGGCGCGTCTTCCGGATGCGCAGATTCTGCGCGGAAATGTGATCTTCCGGCATGATTCGGCATTGATGTATTGTGATTCGGCATATTTCTTTGACAAAGCCAATTCGCTGCATGCTTTTAGCAATGTGCGCTTTGTGCAGGGCGATACACTGTTTGGCTATGGCGATGCCTTGTATTATGATGGCAATGCCAAGATTGCACGTATGCGCAAACACGTGAAGTTGGTACACTATTCGACCGTGCTGACAACGGATAGTTTGAACTATGACCGTAATCGCGACCTTGCGTACTATTTCACAGGTGGCAAAATTGTGGATAGTTTAAATACGCTGACCTCCGTTTGGGGACAATATCATCCTCCAACCAATCAGGCGGTGTTCCGCCGAGATGTGGACCTTGTGAACGAAAAATTTACATTGTCATCAGATACGCTTAAATATAATACACAAACGCATATCGCGGATATTGTTGGTCCGACGACCATCGTATATGAGCAGGAAACGACGATTTTATCCACTTCCGGTCAGTATAATACGGAGAATGAACAATCGCAATTGTTCCAGCGTTCGCAAGTCATCCATGAAGATGGCAAACAGATGACAGGTGATACGATATTCTATGACAAGCAAATCGGTTTTGGTCGCGTGTGGGGAAACTTCGAAATGCGCGATACAGTGCAGCAGGCGACATTATATGGCAACTATGGTGAAATGTATGAGGAAGATGGACGCGGATTTGCAACCGATTCGGCATTGATGGTGGATTGGTCTGACCCAGAGGATTACGGATACATTCATGCGGATACATTGTTCACGGAGGATGTGCATTATCTGCTGGGAGATTCGGCTACAGGGAAGGATACAACGTATCGGCAAGTCCGGGCGCATCATAATGTGCGGGTGTATCGTTCGGATGTACAGGCTGTATGCGATTCAATGGTTTATAACAACCGCGATTCTATTATGACGCTGTACCACGACCCCGTTTGCTGGAACGAGAATAATCAGATATCGGCTGATGTGATTGATATATATATGCTTAATGGCGCGGTGGATCATGCACATGGCACCGGCGCAGCGTTGGTGGTAAAGCAAGAGACGGATGACTATTTTGACCAGCTGAGCGGCAAGGAAATGACTGCATATATTATCGACCGCGTGCTGAGACAAGTGGATGTAAGCGGTAATGCGGAAACGATATTCTATCCTAAAGAAGACAATAGCGATGATTACTTCGGCATGAATCGTACGAAGTCCAGTTACGTGAATATATTTTTCACGGAAGAACATGTGGATCATGCTTTGTTCACCACTGAGACGATAGGAACGATTTATCCTTTAGACCAGGTTCCGGCAGGGCAGGATCGGCTCAGTTCATTCTTTTGGGCGACAGTTGAACGTCCTTTGGTACCGGGAGATGTGTTCAACCACCCGGAGCGTACACCGCGACCTGTTGGCGCACCGATAAGTGCAACTGCTGATTCCGAACAGGACGAGGAAAAATCCGATGAGAAGGTGCAACAGCCGGTTATCAATAGAAGTGCCGGAAAAGTAAAACGTAAACAACAATAATCAATATGAAAACAATTAATAGACTTGGTTTAGTGCTTCTTTTCAGCACAATGGTAATGGGGGCAATGGCGCAGGAAGGTACTTCCGGCATTGGCTTGCAAATTGGTTATGCACAGACTATCTACCGACTGAATAGTTGGGAAGTCAGCGCCGATCCGAATAATCTTGAGACTTCTGCCTTGAACGGAATGAAGTTAGGCTTGGTATGGGATGCAACCTATATCAAAGGATTCGGATCTATGATGGGACTGAATTACACGTTTGGTACATATACCAGTAAATGGAAAAGTGTGAATGACCAATTCATCTATCCCCAAACAAAGGAACGCAATACCTATCATCAGGCAGAGTTGTTTGTCGATTGGCAGTATAAGTTTGAAATAGCGGGAAACACCTATTTACTTCTTTATACCGGCCCGACCATTCAGGTACAATTAGCGCTTACCACCACCCAATATGAACGGACTGCAGAATCGGAGACAACGACGGTAATCAACCGCTTCGATTACAATGATGAGCGCATGCATCAAGACTACAAACGCTTCAATGTCACGTGGGGAGTGGGAGCCGGATTCCAATACGACCGCTTTTATATCCGTGGCGGCTATGATTTCGGTTTGATCAATCCCTATAAGATTAGCGACTTTTCCGAAGTGTTCGGACCAATTTACGGAGAAGGTGGTGATAGCGGACGATATACGAAAGGTCGGTTGGATCAATGGCATATTAAAGTTGGATTCTTCTTCGCACAGTTTGGGAAATGATTCCGCGAGAAACCATAGACAAAGTCTTTTCTGCAGCTAAAATCGAAGAGGTTGTCAGCGATTACGTGACGCTCAAAAAGCGTGGCGCGAATCTTATTGGTTTATGTCCGTTTCATACCGAAAAAACTGGTTCCTTCACCGTTTCACCCTCTAAAGGTATCTATAAATGTTTTGGCTGCGGCAAATCAGGTCATGCTATCGGCTTTGTGATGGAGATAGAGCAATGCGGGTTTGCCGATGCCGTCAAGCAGGTTGCTAAAAAATACCACATTCCCATTGAAGAACGCGAAATGACTGCTGAGGAACAGCAGCGGCAGGATGACCGTGAGTCGATGTTTGTTGTGAACGATTTTGCAAATAAATGGTTCCAGCAGCAGTTATGGGACACGCCGGAAGGAAAGGCGATAGGATTATCTTATTTCCGCGAAAGAGGATTGCGTGAGGATACTATCCGTAAGTTCCAACTCGGTTATTCACCCGAAAAAGGAAATCCGCTTTCCAAAGCACTGCAGAAGCAGGGATTTCTTGAAAAATATCTTGTAAATAATGTGGATAATGGCATTGGAACTGGAGTTTGTGGCAAGTCAGAAGACGGGCGTATTTATGACCGGTTCCGTGACCGCGTGATTTTCCCTATATTCAGTGTCTCGGGAAAGCCGGTCGGATTTGCAGGAAGAATCCTCAAGAAAAAGGACAATGCAGGAAAGTATGTCAACTCTCCTGATTCGATTGTTTATTCCAAAACGCGCGAGTTGTATGGACTTTTTCAGGCGAAGCAAACCATTGCACGTGAAGACTTGTGCTATTTGGTTGAAGGGCAGATGGATGTCATTTCGATGCATCAGGCGGGCATTGAGAATGTAGTCGCAAGCGGAGGAACAGCCTTGACCAAACCGCAGATACAACTCATACATCGCTTTACCAATAATATTATTGTACTCTATGATGGGGATGCAGCAGGTATTCATGCTGCTTTGAGGGGAATTGATATGTTCTTGGAGGAGGGATTTAATGTGCGTGTCGTCTTGTTGCCGGATGGAGAGGACCCCGATTCTTTTGCACAAAGCCACAACGCTTCCGATTTCATCGAGTATATCAAAGCGCATCAGACTGATTTTATCCGCTTCAAGTCTGCCTTGCTTTATCAAGAGGCGGGCGAAGACCCAATTAAAAAGTCGGCACTTGTCAAGGATATTGTTACCAGTATTGCGCAGATTCCGGATATCATAACCCGGCAAATTTACATCCGCGATTGCGCTGATAGATTAGGTTTGCGCGAACAAATCTTGGCGCGGGAAGTGGCAAAACTGCGCCGCGAAAAGATTGACGAGAATGTCAAAAAACAGCAGCAGGAACAAGTTGCCCAAGAAATGTCTGAGGCAGTGCAACAACCCGTTATAACAGCTTCCCAACAGACTCCGACACAACAAATGCGTTCGGCATCAACGTTGGATGAAAACTTCCGAAACTTGCTTAAACTAATCATTCGCTCAGGAGAAATGCCTTTGTATCAACAGGAAGATGGTTCTTCTATTTCTGTCGGGCAATATATCATTGACCAATTGCAAACGGATAACATCGAGCCGCCATTGCTCATCTATAAACAGATTATGGACGAGTTCCTTGCTCATTGCAACGAACCAGGATTTTCGGCCGAAAACTACTTTAAGTTCCATACCGATCCTGCAATTAGTGCCTTTGCGGTTGATTTGATTGTTAAGAAATACCAGCTTAGCTCGCTTTTCGAGCAACAAGCGGACAAACTTCCTGAACTTGTCACCCAATTATTGATGGAGCTTAAATACACGCTTGTCAACCAGCGTTTGGATGAACTTAATGACCTTATCAAAAAGGCAGAAGCAGATGGAGATTGGGAGATGATGCGTAATCTGCTGGCTACACAGCCGCAACTGCTTGAGATAAAAAACCAACTATGCCACCAATTAGGAAACAGGATAATCACTTTATAACCATGCTTTTTGACGATATCGTTTACGGACCGATTCACTCCCGCCGATTGGGGATCTCATTAGGAATCAATTTGATGCCGATTCAGAATAAATTGTGCACATTTGATTGTGTCTATTGTGAATGCGGATTTAATACGCCGGTCTCGCACCCTGTTTTACCTACGCGTGAACAGGTGCGCGAAGCACTCGAAAACAAACTCATAGCGTTGCCTTCACAACCCGATGTGCTCACATTCAGTGGTAATGGCGAGCCGACATTACATCCTGAGTTTGAAGGAATCATTGAAGATACATGTGCGCTGCGGAATCGCTTGTGCCCGACTGCCAAAGTATCTGTTTTGTCAAATGCAACGCAGCTTGCCAGACCGGAAGTCGTACGCGCACTCAAGAATTGTGATAACCGAATTCTAAAGCTCGATGCAGCGATTGACCCAACCATGCACTTGATTGACAGACCGGTTAATCATGATTTGACAGTCGAGCATATTCTTGCGCAACTTGAACAATTTGGTGGAGATTTCACGCTGCAAACCTGTTTCTTGCGTGGCGAAGTGCCCGGCGGATGGATCGACAATACAACACCAGACGAACTCGCTTCCTGGTATAAAGCGGTGGATCGCTTGCAGCCAAAGCAGATTATGATCTATGTCATTGACCGTGCGACACCCGTTGAAACGCTTGAGAAGATTTCCAGAGAGCAAATGGAGACGATTGCTGCGCCATTGCGAGAAAAAGGGTATAACGTTATTATTTCTGCATAATTAGCTGGTCCATGCGCGTTCTCATTGTACCGTTAAACTGGGGGCTTGGACATGCTACTCGATGTATTCCTTTGATTGAACGCTATCTAGAAGATGGCGACCAAGTCGCTATAGGTGGTACCGGTGATTCTTTGAGACTGTTGCAGCAATATTTCCCAATGCTCGAAACCTACCAATTTGCGCCTTTGGAACTCACCTATTCTTCTGGAAGCAGACAAGTTGTGGCAATGATGAAAGCCTTACCCGAACTTTGGCGTTTTGCCCGAATGAATCGTCAGATTCTTGAGCAAATTACAACGAAGGACCATTTTGACTTGATTATCAGTGACAACTGTTTCGGAGTCTGGACGGACCATTGTGATTGCGTCTATATCACGCATCAACTGCATATTATGTTTCCGCGTCCGTGGCGATGGCTTGAACCGCTTGCAGAGCGGCTTCACGCACGATTGTACGCAAATTATAAGGAGATTTGGGTGCCAGATTTTGAAGGCTATCCCAATCTATCCGGTGAGCTTGGGCATCCCAAGCATTGTGATTCGCGCGTTAAATATATCGGACCTTTATCGCGATTTGTAAGGCCCGAAGCAACTGCTTGCGAAGAAAGTTCGTACGATACGGTTGCCATTGTTTCCGGACTGGAACCGCATCGTACGATGTTTGAGACTGAATTACGCAAGCGCTTGGAGCAATCTGCGCAAAAGTATATAATCTATTCCGGTCTCAATCTTATCCCACCTTCGGTGCTTGTTTCAGCGAAGCATATTATTGCCCGCAGTGGGTATTCTACTATTATGGACCTCTATGCCTTGGGTCTGCTTGATAAGGCGGAACTACACCCTACTCCCGGCCAACCCGAACAGCAATACCTTGCTAACTATCTGAATAATTCTTACTTAATCTCTACCCCCATTACGTTATAGATCTTGTCTCCGTTCTTAATGAGGAGCATGCCATTGCGGAACACCTTCGTACTTGATGCCTTATCGTTTGCCACTTCTGCCGCACTTTTGCTGTGATCGAATACATTGGACTCTGACGTATCCATGTCTCCCAAATCATATAATGTACCCAGAGAGATGGATGAAATACTACTAAGTGTGATTGTAATGTCCACGTTCTCTTCGGCGTGCATTTTGATTACCAGCCAGCCGAAATTGCTATCGTATGTCTCAGTCGGCTTTTGTGTAATCGTCAGATTGTAACTCGCAGCCATCATGCCAATGCTCATGAGCGCAGCACTTAGATTACTAACATTTTGCGACATGAGCAAATATTTAGGCTGCAATATGTTATCAATTTCCGCCATTTTGCTATCAAGATGTGTGATTGAATAATTCATCATTCCATAAATACATCATTAAGAAAAAGCGGGAGTTTCCGTAGTTTGCAATATACATGTCGCTGTGTTTTTGCTAATTATGCCCGACCGGATACCGAGACGATACCGACCGGATAATGCCTTTTTGCTATGGATACGCATACGATAAGCAACCTTTAACACGGCTTTCGCGATTGATGCTGCAAAGATACGATGAAGAAATTAGGTTTTGCAAATTTTTTCGCAAAAAAATGCAAAAATATTAGCCCCCTAAAAAAGGAGGCTAAAGTCATAATGTAATAATTGCTCCGGTAATGAACTCAAGCAGCCATAGAGGTTAACCTTACCAGTCTATGGCTTTGACTTTGGTTTTGAAGAAATTAGATTCGGAAGAAATACCATCTCCTATTCCTCCGGTCAGAAGCCGATAATTTGGACATGTACTCCAATATGCCGGACGATCTTCCATGGTACAATCTTCTCCCGTATCATTCACCATATAAGCACGAATCAAACTTTGTAGTTTGGCAATGCGGGCAGAAGCCGCAGCAGGTTCCATCAATTCCGGTGAATTCGCAATTTCCTTGATATAAGACTTGTATTTTTCTTTAAATGCATCAATGGACATCACTTTGCGCATCAAAATACGGTCGCCATTCAAACTTCCCCAATACAACATATTGTCCGTGCCGGGATTGCCATAGTTGCTTTGAGCCGTACCCAAGGTATTGTCATAGTCAAACGGAATAAAATAAAAGCGATGTTGGCTATCGAAATAAAAGTAATAATTGTTCATATTCTTCCAATAATCATCCCACATTCCAACCATTACATTGACGGCATATGCCCGCAAAAACAAATCCACATCCATATGTTGCTCCAACCAAGACTTCAATTCGGCACTACCCGATTTAAGCGGCGTCATCCCGTTTATGAAATCACACAACTCACGCTTTGCAATCAACAAACTGTCTTTATTACTCTTCAGATTATATGCATAGCGCTTTCCATAATCATCCTGGACTCCCATCTTGCTCTGGTCTGCAGCACTAAGATTGGCGCCATAACCTGCTTTCCACATGAATCCTTGTTTATCCGGAATCTTTCCTTCATGGTAACGCGCATCCAACCAACCTTTGCGCGGATTCTCTATCATCGTATAAACGCCCATATAAACGGGTTTTGAATCACCTTTGATATGAATGGTGAGCCGGCAGAACGAAGCATGAGGCGCCGACCAAACCCCGAAACGGCGGAATAAATCATAACAAAACGCTTCACGCACATACGCCGGATCAGTAGCATTCCACTTCAAGATAATACGATCCATGCCAAAGAAGCGCTCTCCTGTCACATATTCGGTAAATCGGATCCCGAAATGGGCACGATGAAAAGGCGCTCCATCGGCATGCAGTTGTCCCTTGTCAGATTCCGGACGGCGACGCGTTGTATTGCCGCGAGGACGCAATCCCACACTGTCTCGCGAATAAGTGATACCATCTTTCGTGAAAGAAAACGCGGCAGGTACATACAAACTGTTATCTTCCCAACGGTCAAAATTAGAAAGATATATATTCCAATCGGATTCCGTCAAAGTTAATGTAATCTCCGGCACAGCGTCTAAATCAAACAAATAATCCAAATCACGGTGTATTGAAGAATCATTACGCACAGGATTAACATCGGGTTCGTTATGCGGCGAACAAGCGATTAGTGCAAGCGCTGCAAAAACTATATAAACATAAATTCTTTTCATATAACGAATTGAACTTGTTTGAAATGATAGGTGCGAATCTCATCGTTGGTCTGCAAAATCAATTCGCCTTGTTCGGAAACATCGATAATAACGGCTTCAAAAGCCTCTTTGGGAACAGACTGCAAGATTTTGGACGGCAGGATATTCACTTCACGCTCGGCATAAAGTGCCTTTGTTTTATATCGATACAAATGAGCAAGATAAGAATTCTTGAGCACCTCCGGTTGATGTAAGAGAGCGATTTGCTTGCCTATTGCCTCAATAAGTTCTTCGTAGATAGATGCTAAATCACAGGCTGTGCCCGATAATAATTGGATGGAGACAGGATTGGGTGCATCAGACAGCCAAACGGTTTGATTCACATTTAGTCCGATTCCAACGACAGCTTCGGCTATTTGGTCTTTGACAATAGTCGTTTCAATCAAGATACCGCAAATCTTTTTATCACAGACATAAATATCGTTTGGCCACTTGATTGTAACCACGTTCTCCGGCAGGTGTTTCGCCACGACATCGCGCACCGCCAAACTGACAGCCATAGTCAAACGGAATTGAAACGCTACCGGCACTTGCGGTTGTTTAAGCCGGATTGACATAAGCATATTCTTTCCTTGCTCGCTTTCCCAACTATTTCCGGCTTGTCCGCGTCCGGCAGTCTGCCAAGTCGTCCAAACAGCATCCACATCGGGATGTAGTTTGAGCCAATCATTTGTACTATTGGTTTGCCCGATATACATCCAAAAGGTAGTTCTGTATTACCGTTTGCACATTTTTAGCTTTTCCTTGCGCACTATTGACCAAAATAGCAAAGACCCATTGCTTGCCATTCGGTAAATCAATATATCCGGCAAAGTTTTTCGTTCCAGCAATCGTGCCTGACTTGGCATGGATTTTGCCTTCAAGCACCGTTCCGCGGCACAACGAAGTAATAGTTCCCTGCCCTCCACTAACCGGCAGCGACTTGATCCATACGTCACGGTTACTGCTTCGATTCATGTACATCAGCATTTGCACTAAGGACTCAGCACTTATGGCATCTTGCGGCGCTAAACCGCAACCGTCTTTGATAAGCGCGCCTTTGGTACTTACACCATGCAAACGCCAAAACTCACGAAGCACTTCACAAGAATTATGTATCGTCCCAGGTTTGCCATAGTTTAAACCCAGATAACGGAAAATAGATTCTGCATAAAGATTATTACTGTAAATATTCGTTTCTGCAATCAGCGCGCCGAGCGAATCAGATTTATGCTCGTAAATAACCTGTCTTAATCCTGTATCCAATCCCCGCTCCGCAATAAACGAAGCCGGCTCGGAAACCGTGACACCCGCTTCCAACAAGAACTTGGTCAAATGCACAGCCAATAACCACCCCGGATTCGGAATATCACTTCTCACGCCAAACTGTCCCTTGTTACTTGGCACACTGCCCGTCAAATAACGTTCATTAGAATAAGGCAGTCCGTGCACATAAGCACCGTCATACGTTATTTCGGTACAACGGATATGATTAATAGTACGCAACCCGGGATAATTAGGTTCGGTGCGAATAACATCCGCCACACTGCCAACAGGACCGCTTTTTAAGACGATATTCAAGGTATTGCTCATGTAGTTGAGCGCAAAAATACCGGGGGCATAATAGTTACCACAATCTTCCCACAACCAATTAGGATTGGTGGCATCCCCATCCAATAAACTAAGATCCGCGATTACCGCTCCTTTAATAGAACGGATTCCAGCCGCTTTAATGGCTTTTACCCACTTAAAAATAAATGCTTGCGTACCTTTTAGATTTCCTAACGAGGGATCACAGCCTCCCCGAATATACAAATTGCCATGTAATACACCATTTTCAATGGTACCTGCATATTCCAAAGTAGTTGTAAAACGGAAAGAAGGTCCTAACATTTCCAATGCAGCACCTGTCGTTAACAACTTCATAACGCTGGCTGGCGGTACAACATTGTCCGGACGGTGTTCCTCTATAATTTCACCAGTTTGGGCATCGCGGATAAGTACACTGATGTTAGCTTGCTGACAATTCGGATGCTCCGTCAACAAACCGATAGCCAATAATATAGTTGCTAAAATCTTCATACTAACCAACAGTTCCTTCCAAGGATACTTGTAATAGTTTCTGCGCTTCAACGGCAAATTCCATCGGTAACTTGTCCATTACTTCTTTTGCATACCCATTGACAATCAGTCCGACCGCATCTTCCACTCCAATTCCGCGCTGACGGCAATAAAAGAGTTGGTCCTCGGAAATCTTAGAAGTAGTCGCTTCATGCTCAATAGTAGCAGTCGGATTTGCAATCTGCATGTCTGGGAAAGTATGTGCACCGCATTTGTCTCCCAAAAGCAAAGAGTCACATTGCGAGTAATTGCGCACATTTTCGGCATTAGCCGCCACTTTGACAAGTCCACGATATGAGTTTTGTGAATGACCGGCAGAAATACCTTTGCTAATGATACGTGAACGGGTATTCCTTCCCAAATGAATCATTTTGGTTCCGGTATCAGCCTGTTGGTAATTGTTCGTAACAGCAACAGAATAAAACTCTGCCGATGAGTTATCGCCTTTTAAAATACAACTTGGATATTTCCACGTTATAGCCGAACCTGTTTCAACTTGCGTCCAACTTAAACGGGCATTATTATACGTAATTCCACGCTTGGTGACAAAATTATATATTCCCCCCTTTCCATCTTTATCTCCGGGATACCAGTTTTGGACTGTGGAATACTTGACTTCGGCATTATCATGCACAATAATCTCGACAATGGCAGCGTGTAACTGATTTTCATCGCGCATCGGTGCTGTACAACCTTCCAAATAACTAAGATATGCCCCTTCATCAGCGATGAGGAGTGTTCGCTCAAATTGTCCGGTGTTACCGGCATTTATTCGGAAATATGTAGATAGTTCCATCGGGCAACGGACTCCTTTCGGGATATAGACAAAAGAGCCATCAGAGAAAACAGCAGAATTAAGCGCTGCATAAAAGTTATCCGTATATGGAACCACCGATCCCAAGTATTTTTTCACCAAATCGGGGTGTTCCCTAACTGCTTCAGAAATAGAACAAAAGATGATACCTTTTTCCGCTAAAGTGTCACGAAACGTCGTTTTCACCGATATAGAATCCATGACAGCATCAACTGCCATGTTGCCCGACAAAGCGGCTCTTTCCTCTAACGGGATACCGAGTTTATCAAACGTTTTCATTATTTCCGGATCAATTTCGCCTTGCGATTTGCCATTAGTGCTTTGTGATTTAGGCGCAGCGTAATACGAAATAGCCTGAAAATCGATATCGGGTATATCAAGATGCGCCCATTTCGGGGGCGTCATAGTCAGCCATTTGCGATATGCTTTCAGTCTAAAATCGAGAAGCCATGCCGGTTCGTTTTTCTTCGATGAAATCGAGCGAATTACATCCTCATTGAGTCCAGATTGAATGATATCAGTTTCGACATTTGTAGTGAAACCGTACTTATAATCTTGATTGGTAATATCGTGAATTATATCCTCCATAATCCAAATTAAGAGAGCCGCCAATTGGCGGCTCTTTGAGGTCGGTAGCAGATTCGAACTGCTGTCCCCGGTTTTGCAGACCGATCCCTAACCACTCGGGCAACCGACCCAAAATCTCATTTGCGGCTGCAAAAGTACAACATTTTTTTTGATTGTGCAAGTTTTTTGTAAGAATTATTGCATTTTTATCAAAATATTGTCATTTTTTGATGTTTTTGATGACTTCTTCGCGAATAAAGTCGATAGTATTCTGCGGATTTTCCCTATCAAACTGTTCCGGCAATATAGGTTTCCCGACATGCATATGAATAGGATGGCGATGTACATAGCCGGCCTTTTTATTTAATACGTCAAAACATCCTGATAGAGAAATCGGAATAATCGGAAGATTCAAGTCAAGCGCGATTCGGAAAGCTCCCTTTTTAAAAGGTCCGACTTGTCCATCCAAAGAACGTGTGCCCTCCGGAAAAATGACTGTACAAATACCATCCTGCAATGTTTTCTCAACAATCATCAGACTTTCCCGTGCCGCAGTTGCCGAGCCGCGCTTAATAAAGACATGTCCCAACATTTTACATGCAGTCCCTACAAACGGGATCTTGCGTAGTTCCTGCTTCATCAACCATCTGAATGTGACCGGCAGCCATCCATAGATAGTCCAAATGTCAAACATGGACTGGTGATTGGCTATAAAAATATAAGATTGTCCTTTTTTAATATTCTCTAATCCGGTGACAGAGACGGGTATAAAGAATGCCCACAAGAACGTTCTCGCCCAAAACGAGATGAAGCGGTTTAGCCAAATCGCCTTGTTCCAATGCGAAAAAGTAATGGTTGTAATTGCGACAAACATTGTCCAAACCCATAAAAGCGGAAAGGCAATGAGGTACTGATACAATATATAAATAAATTTCATATTATATAATAAGGTGTAATAAAGTCGGTTTAATTAGGGTATTCTATCGGTAAGGGTTGCTGAATGTATCGTTTATCTATCGTATATCTATCGTGTATCTATCGTATATCTATCGTGTTTGTGCAAGGAAAAGCCGTTAATTTGGTATATACCGCAACATAAAACCGCGGTACATTGCACAGATTCTGCGTATTTCATCCCACGTTTCTTCACTCAATTTTGTACCGATGATTTCCACTACTCGTCCTGCAGCAATAGTTCCGATTTCACCGCATCTTCTTATATCAAATCCATCACTAAGTGCATGCAAGAATCCTCCTGCATACAAGTCTCCGGCTCCGGTGGAATCGGTACAATCTGTAGTTATCGCGCCAATATGATAGAGATCGTCTCCTTGCTTGATATAACTGCCTCTTTTGCCGACTTTGACGATAGCGATATCACATTGTTTTGCGATTAAATCGACTGATTCTTCGGCATTTAAGTGTGTATATGCGAAGGATTCATCCTCGTTGGCAAAAACGATATCAACATATTTGGTAATAAGATCGTGCAAGAAATCGTGGTTTTCATTAACGACATTATAGCTTGCGAGGTCCAGCGAAACAATACATCCTGCTTCTTTCGCCAGACGAATGGCTTTTTCGATAAGTTTGTGGTCCTGTACGAGATATCCTTCAATGTGGAAAATATCATATCCGACGAAAGCTTCCTTGCTGATATCCTCGGCTTTCAATTCAGCCGCAGCTCCGAGATAGGTGGCAAAAGTTCTTTCTCCATCGGGTGTAATAAGCACGATACAACATCCGGACATTTTATCGGAAGAAGTTAACATGATAGGTTTAACGCCGTTTTTGACCATATCGTCCCGATAAAAGTCGCCGACCTCATCATTTCCGACTTTCCCAATAAAAGCAGCTTTTCCTCCTAATTGTGTAATTGTGGTAACGGTGTTGCTAGCACTACCTCCAGCGACAAGTTTTTTTCGGAAGCTTGCGAACCTAAATTGAATTTGTTCGGTTTGCTCCATTGAAATCAGATTCATACTACCTTTCGGCAATCCTAATTCTCTTAAGTCGTCTTCCGAAACTTGAATTAAGATGTCGGTCAACGCATTCCCTAAACCTAATACTTTTTTCATAAAAAAAGCGTTTTTTGTGCTTAAAAACTGAAATTTTGCGCAAAGATACGAAAAAAAAATGAAAAAAACGAATTTTTTTGCAAAAATATTTTGTAGATTCAAAAAAAAGCAGTACTTTTGCAGCGCTTTTGAGAAAAAACGCCAAAAAGTGTTCTAAAAAAGTTGCTTCCTTAGCTCAGTCGGTTAGAGCATCTGACTGTTAATCAGGGGGTCCTAGGTTCAAGTCCTAGAGGGAGCGCATAAGTGATGACAAAATTTTGTCGTCACTTATTTTTTTATAAAAAAAATTGATTTCATTTGCATATATAAAAAAAATGTAGTAATTTTGCACACTTTTATGTTTTTTGGAGAAAAACGCATGCAAAAGTAAAGCTTTGCGACTATTAAAACAATATAATTATGGGACTTTTTTCATTTACACAAGAGATTGCCATAGATTTGGGCACAGCGAACACGATTATCATCTGCAATGACCAAGTTGTAGTAGATGAGCCATCGGTAGTTGCGATTAGTATGGCGGACAACAAGATGGTTGCTGTTGGTCGCAAGGCTCAACAGATGATAGGCAAGGGCGGTACAATGATTCGCACCGTTCGTCCATTGAAAGATGGTGTGATAGCGGATTTCTATGCTTGCGAGATGATGATACGCGGCATGATTCGGATGATTCCGAAGCAATCTCGTCTGTTTTCACCGAGTATAAAAATGGTGGTATGTATTCCATCCGGTTCAACAGAAGTAGAAATTCGTGCGGTTCGCGATAGTTCAGAACATGCTGGCGGTCGCGATGTGTACATGATTTACGAGCCGATGGCGGCAGCCATTGGAATGGGTATCGACGTGGAAAGTCCCGAAGGTTGCATGGTTGTAGATATCGGTGGCGGAACGACCGAGATTGCCGTGATTTCTCTCGGTGGAATCGTAGCAAATAAGTCCATAAAGATAGCTGGAGACGATTTCAATAATGATATTGTGGAGTATATGGGTCGCATGCACAATTTGCGTATTGATGAGCCGACAGCCGAACGTATCAAGATACAAGTTGGCTCTGCATTACCAGAGTTGGAAGATGCTCCTGAAGACTTCATGGTGGTTGGTCCGAACAAAGTGACAGCCTTGCCGATGCAGGTTCCGGTTAGTTATCAGGAAATAGCTCATTGCCTTGAAAAGAGTATATCAAAGATAGAAAATGCCGTTCTTCAAGCCCTGGAGAACACGCCTCCTGAATTATATGCAGATATCGTAAAGCGCGGTATCTATCTGGCAGGCGGCGGTGCGTTGTTACACGGTTTGGCTAAACGCCTTTCAGATAAGATTACTATACCTTTCCACGTAGCCGAAGATCCGTTGCGCGCAGTGGCTCGCGGCACAGGCGTTGCCTTGAAAAACGTAAATAATTTTGGATTCCTAATTCGCTAATAAGCTATGCAAAGCTTGTTAAAATTTATCCAGAAATACAGCAACTTCCTGGTTTTTATAGCCCTGGAAGTTGTTGCATTTTTGCTTTTAACAAGCTACAACGAGTACCCGAAGAGCAGTTTTCTATCTACCGCCAATAGCATCGCAGTATGGAATTATAAAGTAGCCAATGATATAGGTTCATATTTCCATCTGCGTAAAACGAATGAGTATTTAGAAGCAGAAAATATGGCGTTACGGAATCAAATAATCGCTCTTCAAAACCAACTTGAGGATTCGGTTGAAAGCTCGGAATATCAATACTCGCATTTGGACTATCATTGTCAGCCGGCACGCGTTGTCCACTTAACGACCAACCGTCAACAGAACTATTTGACAATCAATAAGGGTCGCCGTGACAGCGTATATCAAGGTATGGGTGTCCGCAATCACGAAGGCGTAGTGGGCATTGTGACGACAGTAGGTGAACGTTTTGCGATTGTGATTCCAGTAATTAACACGAATTGTCACATAAGTGCAAAATTCGCGAAGAATGGGTATTATGCGGCATTAGAATGGGATGGACCGGATTACAGATATGCCAAGTTAACAGATGTGGCATCACATTTGCCGGTAGAACGTGGCGATTCCATTGTTACAAGCGGTCTTTCAGCAGTGTTTCCGGCAGATATTCCATTAGCAGTAGTGGAAGATGTGGAACTAAAGAAAGGAGACCCCTATTATAATATAAAGGTGCGTTTGGATGTGGATTTCAGGAAATTGGAATACGTTCAACTTATCAACAAACACTCATATAATGAGCAAGTAGCATTAGAAGAAGATGTCGTACGTTAAGATAGTCACACGGTGGATTTTGATAATACTGCTGCAGATACTTCTGTTCAATAATCTGCAATTGTATGGACTTTGCCAACCGCAAGTCTATGTAATGCTACTGCTAATGCTTCCCATCACTTATCCCCTTTGGGTAGATATGTTGATTGGTTTTGGTGTGGGATTACTGATGGATATATTATGCAATTCTATCGGTATTCAAACCGCCGCCTGCGTGCTGTTAATGTTCGCACGTCAACCATTTATAGCCTATTTAGTGCAAGACCATGAACGTTTAAACAGTGAAATCAATTGGCTAACAATCAGCCATGAAACATTTGTCACATACACTATCACGCTGATACTAATCCACCAAATCACAGTAAGCACGTTGAGCGCGTGGGGATTTCAGCATTTTTGGATGATGTTACTGCAAATTGTAATTAGTTCCACCGTTTCATTTTTACTAATACTCGGCTACAACGTGATAATCATCAACAATATTAATAGTTCCAAATAACGAATGCTCAATGACAAGTACTATAATCGGCGATATGTAATCAGCGGCATAGCTGTTTTCATTGTGCTTGTCTATATCATAAAGTTATTTATCGTTCAAATCATAGACCAAACCACAAAAGACAAGGCAGAAAGTAATGCTCTTGTTCATCAAACTCTATACCCCTCGCGCGGACTGATTTATGACCGTAACGGTGAGCTATTAGTATTCAATCAGCCCATATATGATGTTACGATGGTAATGCGCGAGATGGGCAAAGATTTTGATACACTGGCGTTTTGCGATATTTTAGGGATTAATCGGGAAACATTTGATAATCGCATATCGGAGATTAGCAATAAACGCAAAAATCGTGGATTTTCCAAACACACCCCACAAGTCTTTATGTCACAACTAAATAAGGCTGACATCGCTCCATTACAAGAATCCCTCTATCGTTTTCCGGGAATAGCTTTGCGCAAACGCACACTCCGTGATTACACTTACAAGGCAGCAGCTCATGTTCTTGGCAGTGTGGGTGAAGTGAATCAAAACGACCTTGAAAAAGACACGTATTACGCATTAGGAGACTATTCCGGACGCGATGGAATCGAGAGAACTTACGAGTCTTCTCTCCGCGGAATCAAGGGAGAAGAAATACTATTAAGAGATTCGCGTGGACGTATTCAAGGCAAGTATAAAGATGGTGAATATGACCGACAACCTATAGCAGGCGAAGATTTATACCTGACATTAGATATAAAGTTGCAATTATTAGCCGAACAACTACTCTCTGGTAAAATAGGTAGCGTCGTGGCAATAGAACCTGCCAGCGGTGAGATATTAGCCATGGCTTCATCTCCGACATGGAATCCACAACTTTTAGTAGGGAAAGTCCGTTCAGAAAATTATAGTCAATTACTGGAGGATGAGACACAACCTTTATTTAACCGCGCAACACAAGCAACCTATTCCCCAGGATCCACTTTTAAAGTTCTACAGGCACTTGTATGCCTACAAGAAGGCGGAATTACGGTAAACACAGAATACCCATGTAATGGTCCGAAATCTGCTCCGATTAAATGCACTCATAATCACGGTAGCCCGGTTTCATTGGAAGGAGCAATCGAGCAGAGTTGCAACCCATACTTTTGGTGTGCTTTTCGTGACATGCTTCAAAAAAACGGTTACGGAACAGATAATGAACAATTCAGACAACGTTACCAACTATGGCGAAATGATATCATGCAATTCGGTTTAGGGAAACGGTTTTCTGACACTGATATTGCGGAACAAGCCACTGGAAGCATTCCACATATATCATTATACGACAAAATATATGGGAAAAAAGGTTGGAAAGCGATTACTGTTCGTTCACTATCAATCGGTCAAGGAGAAATATTGGTTACCCCGTTACAACTGGCTAACGAAGCCGCCATCATCGCAAATAAGGGGTATTATATTTCACCACACTTAAATAGAAATGACTCGATGAAATCGAACAAACATACGACATCTATTCAACCTAAATACTTTGATGTGGTTTGCAATGGGATGGAAAGAGTAATGACGAATGGTACAGGTCGCTGGTACCAAATAGATTCGATATCGAGTTGTGGAAAAACAGGCACCGTTCAAAATCCCCATGGGAATGATCACGCCATCTTCATTGGCTTTGCGCCAAAAGAAAATCCGCAAATCGCTGTTGCCGTTGTTATAGAAAATGCAGGTTTCGGTGCCACATGGGCAGCTCCTGTTGCTTCACTCATGATAGAACAATATTTATGCGGTGAAATCAAGAGAACATGGATATACAAACGTATTAAAGAAGCTGTTTTGAACGAAAATGTCAAGGAATGGTAATTTATTAAAAAACCTTGATTGGAGCACAATCCTAATCTTTTTGGCGCTAACCTTTTTCGGTTGGCTCAATATCTATGGTGCCAGTTATACATTTGACCAATCCAGTATATTTGATTTCTCTCATCGCGCAGGAAAACAATTTGTCTGGATATTAAGTGCCCTATTTATGGGAAGCATTATTTTGCTTATTGACTATAAAACATTCGATATTTTAGCATATATTTTCTATGCCTTGATGATATTACTACTATTAATCACTCCCATTTTAGCACACAACATCAAAGGCTCATATTCATGGATAACCATTGGTCCTGTCAGTTTACAACCAGCAGAATTTGCAAAATGCTTTACCGCTCTTGCTATAGCCAAATACATGGGGCGCTATGAATATCATCTGCGGAATTGGCGTGATTTGCTAATTCCATTTGTAATCATCGGCGTTCCCATGGTAATTATCATGTTTTTGCAACGCGAAACAGGTTCAGCCCTTGTGTTTGCGGCATTTTTGTTAGTGTTCTACCGACAAGGAATGACAGGTTGGGTACTTTTAGCCGGCTTATTAGCCGCTATTACTTTTGTGGTGGCAATACGTTTTTCCACATGGTACGCAATAGGATTATGCTTCATTGTTTTTGCGATTCTTATATGGCGCACATGGAAACAAAACCGCTATGCCCGATGGTGGCTGATAATCGCATTTATCTTATATGCAGGATTTTCCGCAGGATGTAACTTCGTATTTAAAAAAGTATTACAGCCCCACCAACAACAAAGAATAGAGGTATTATTAGGCCTTAAGGATGATCCTTCAGGAGCCGGATATAATGTCACACAAGCTAAAATTGCTATCGGTTCCGGTAAATTTATAGGAAAAGGATACTTACGCGGTACCCAAAGCCAATTAGGGTATGTCCCAGAACAAGATACAGACTTTATATTTTGTACAGTGGGGGAAGAATGGGGATTTCTCGGTTCAGCAGGTTTATTGATTTTATACCTTATTTTTATTCTACGTCTCATCGCAATAGCAGAACGTCAGCGAGATAATTTCAGCCTAATATACTGCTACTCGGTTGCATCGATTTTTTTAGTCCACCTTACCATTAACATTGGCATGGTTTTGGGATTGCTTCCAGTTATAGGAATACCACTTCCTTTTTTTAGCTATGGAGGTAGTTCCATGTGGGGATTCTCTTTGTTACTATTCATTTTGCTCAGGTTGGATGCAGCACGAGTGGAAAAATTGCATTAAAAGAACGTAAATGACTGATAATAAGAACATTACGACAGGCAGAATAGGAGAAAAAATAGCTGCAGACTTGCTACACAAGAAGGGTTACAAGATTCTTGAAACCAATTGGCGGTTTAAGCACATGGAAATTGATATTATTGCCGCAGATAAAAGTAATATAGTATTCGTTGAAGTGAAGACGCGCACATCGTCACTGTTTGGCACTCCGGAAGAAGCTGTCGATGAAGAAAAAAGACGCTTGATAACGATAGCAGCAAAAGCATATATAAAAATTAAACACGAAGAAAGAAATCCACGGTTTGATATCATTGGTATTTTATTAACAAAATCCGGTGAGATCGAAAGAATATCGCATTACGAAAATGCATATATACCAAAACCAAGATATATTACTTCAGGTTCATATACCGGAAAGTGGAGATGGAAAAAACGATAAAAATACAAGTAGCATGGATTTTAAATACGATATTATTGTAGTAGGAGCTGGACATGCAGGATGTGAAGCAGCATCTGCCGCCGCAAGAATGGGAAGCAAAACACTGCTCATTACAATGGACATGAACAAGATTGGCCAAATGAGCTGCAATCCAGCAGTAGGCGGCATCGCCAAAGGACAGATTGTTCGCGAGATTGACGCATTAGGCGGTCAAATGGCACAGGTTACCGACCGATCAGCCATTCAGTTCCGAATGCTCAACCGCTCGAAAGGTCCTGCGATGTGGAGTCCCAGAAGCCAAAGCGATAGAAAACAATTTATCAATGAGTGGGTAAAAACACTATCTGAAACACCCAATCTATACCTTTGGCAAGATGTAGTCACGGAACTGTTGATAGAACATAACACAATAAGCGGCGTCAAAACCCTATTAGGCATTGAGATGAAAGCGCAAGCCGTGATTTTAACTAACGGCACATTTTTAAATGGTCTGCTGCATTTCGGAAAAGCACAAATTAAAGGCGGCCGCACATCTGAACCGGCAAGTTACGGATTGACTGAGCAACTGGTTCAATACGGATTTAAAACAGATCGTATGAAAACCGGAACGCCGGCTCGCATAGACAAGAGAAGTATCGATTTCTCCGCATTAATTGAGCAACCAGGAGATGATGATTGGCATCAATTCTCATATTTAGACATCGTACAACGCAAGCTAAAACAAATGAGTTGCTGGATTACTTACACAAATCCTCAAACTCATGAGGAATTACGTAAAGGATTGCCGGATTCACCATTATACAATGGACAAATACATAGTATAGGACCGAGATATTGCCCAAGCATCGAGACCAAGATTGTAACATTTGCTAACAAAGATGCGCACCAACTATTTTTGGAGCCGGAAGGTGTTGACTCAAATGAATATTACATTAATGGATTCTCATCCAGTTTACCTTGGCAAGTCCAATTGGCAGCAATGAAAACAGTCAAAGGATTAGAGAACGTAGTGATGTACCGTCCGGGCTATGCCATTGAATACGATTTTTTTGATCCCACACAATTATATCACACATTAGAAACCAAGTCCATCAAGAACCTATTTTTTGCCGGGCAGATTAACGGAACAACCGGCTATGAGGAAGCTGCCGGACAAGGATTAGTTGCAGGAATCAATGCTCACCAAGCGGTAAACCATTTATCTGCTTTTACCTTAGGACGAGACGAGAGTTACATCGGTGTCTTAATAGATGATTTGGTTACAAAAGGCGTGGACGAACCTTATCGGATGTTCACCTCCAGAGCCGAATATCGCATTCTATTACGTCAAGACAATGCTGATGAACGACTGACAGAAAAAGCATATCAATTAGGATTAGCAGACACATACCGTCATCAGTTATTCGTCGCAAAGCAACAAGCGATACAAGACTTAATGCAATTCACAGAAGAAACCAAAGTAAAGCCTGAAGAAGTTAATGCATGGCTGGAAGCACAAGACCTTAGCCCTCTACAGCACGGATGCAAACTTCATGATTTGATAATTCGCCCACAAGTGACCATTGAAGGATTATCAATAGTTATTCCACGCCTCAAAGAGCACTTGGAGAACATTCAGGGAAACAAAATAGAGGTAATCGAATCTGCAGAAATCAACATCAAATATTCGGGATATATTCATCGTGAGAAACTGGCTGCGGAAAAATTACAGCGCCTGGAACAGATTTCGCTTTCGGATAATTTCGACTACAACAGTCTGCAATCCTTATCCACAGAAGCACGACAGAAATTAAGCCGTATCAAGCCCAAAACAATAGGCGAAGCCAGTCGAATCCCAGGAGTCAGTCCCAATGATATAAGTGTATTATTGGTGTTATTAGGCAGATGATACTATTGGCAAACAGAATATGTTCCACGTGGAACAATTAATATGAAAGAGATATCGGAACACATACAGTCAATCTTGCAACGTATACCCCAAAGGCCAGGTGTATATCAGTACTTCAATACAGACGGAATCATCATCTATGTGGGCAAAGCGAAAAATCTACATAGACGCGTGAATAGTTACTTTCAAAAGGATCAGCAAACCAATAAAACAAGACAACTTGTAAATCATATTGCAGACATAAAATATATTGTTGTAGATTCAGAGCAAGATGCGTTTTTGTTAGAGAACAACTTGATCAAACAACATCAACCGCACTACAACATATTACTTAAAGACGGGAAAACCTACCCTTCCATTTGTATAACGAAAGAAGACTACCCGCGCATATTCAAAACAAGGAATATAGATAAAACAAAAGGTGAATACTTTGGTCCATATAGTTATGGGAATATGGTTGATATGTGCTTGGAACTAATTCACAAGTTATACCCCTTACGTACATGCACAACACCAATAACTGAACAAAATATAAAGAATAACAAATACCGCGTATGTCTCAAGTATCATCTGGGTAACTGCTGCGGAATCTGCGAAAACAAGATAAATAAAGAGCAGTATTTGGAATGGATAAAACAAGCAAGAAAGATAATAAAAGGTGATGCAGGAGAAATAGCTCATCAATTAAAAAGAGAAATGCTCGAATATTCAGAGCAAATGAAATATGAAGCAGCTGCAGCGACAAAAGAAAAATATGAATTACTCGAACGCTTTCAAAGCAAAACAATAATAACAAATACAAATGTCGGTGAAATCGATGTATTTGGATATGCTGAAAATAATGATGACGTATATATCTCTATATTGCATATTAATAATGGTAGCATAACGCAGGGACAAACTATTGAGTACCACAAGCAAATGGATGAGTCAAAAGAAGAAATGCTGGCATTCGGAATAAAAGAATTACGTGAGCAACTTAATAGCGAAACAAAGGACCTAATAGTACCATTTATACCCGATGTATTCGACGAAAGTTTACATTTACAAATTGCAATAACAGGAGACAAAAAAAGGCTACTTGACTTAGCAAAACAAAACGTTGAACAATACAAAAAAGATCAAATCAAACAGAACGATAAGCTAAATCCTGACCAACGCGCTATAAGAGTACTTAGCGAATTACAGCAAATGCTAAAATTGCCAAGTTTACCCGTATTCATCGATAGTTTTGACAACTCAAACATCCAAGGCGAAAACGCTGTTGCAGGATGCGTCGTCTTTAAAAAAGCTAAACCGTCCAAATCAGACTACAAACGCTTCCAAATAAAAACAATAGTTGGAGCTGATGATTACGGTTCAATGCGCGAGGTAGTCAGAAGGCGTTATCAGCACTTAATTGATGAACAACAACCTCTTCCTAATTTAATCATCGCAGACGGTGGAATCGGGCAAATGCACGCTATAAGGGAAGCAGTAGAAGACCAATTAGGATTACAAATTCCTATAGCCGGACTAAAGAAAAACGACAAACACAGGACACAGACCATACTATATGGCTTTCCTCCTGTAGAGGTTAGTATGCCCGTAAACAGTGAAGTATTCCGACTTATGGTGCAAATTCAAGATGAAGTACATAGATTTGCGATTACCTATCACAAGAAACAACGAAGTAAGTCGCAGACTAAAAGTCAATTAGATGAAATCAAAGGAATAGGTGAAGTCAACAAACAAAAGCTTTTAAGGCATTTCGGGTCAGTAAAAAACATTAGAAACGCTTCTATTGAAGAACTATCTAAAATCATCCCAACTAACGCAGCAACAGAGACTTACAACTATTTTAGACACGATTTATCGCTTTGAGAATCAAATATTTTTCAGCTTTATGAACAACTACACGATAAAATATTCGGAAAATAAGCAATTACGATTGTACAATGGCGAGGGAAAAGCTCTTCCGCTTACTACTATTCTTGCAGAACATCCTCAATCACGGGTCTTTGCCTTTAACGCACCGATGGGGGCTGGAAAGACGACCTTTATTAGTGAGCTATGTCGTGAAATGGGAACAAATGACGTAACCAATAGTCCGACATTTGCCATTGTCAATGTATATGAATTACCAACAAAGGATGAGGTGTATCATTTTGACTGTTACCGCCTCAAAGATATCCGCGAGGCGATGGACTTTGGCGCAGAAGAATACCTTTATAGCGGGAACTATTGCTTCATAGAATGGCCGGATATCATTGAACCGTTGCTGCCCGAAGATACTATTTATATTACGATAAAAGTTTTAGAAAACGGAGACCGCCAATTAACCATCCAATGAAAACAAATAAAACATACCTTATCTTGCTTGTATTGATTTCGCTGCACATAAGTTTGCGTGCCGAACAAGTCGAGCATGAAAATATACTCAAAATCAGATATGGTTGGGTCAAGCACTTGGATCCATATTTAAGTCCTTTATCGTATAATGGACAGCAAATTGGTATTGGGAATGAGTGGTGGCAGGCATTTAGACAGGACTCCAAATTAGGCAATACAGGTAAATTACAAAACTGGGCACATATAGGGCGGATTGATGTGTTCGGATTAAGAGCATATAGCGCAAGTTGGAGCAATTACATCTATGGTTTTGGATTTCATGGAGGTTGGGGCGCATATTATAAATGGATATTGGCAGATGGTCGGATTATGATACATTTAGGGCCATACTTGGAGGCAGATTTTATGGCAAGGGAGATGGGAAATAATGTCAATAAGCCTGTTTCATTTGATTTAGGGATTGACGCCATGGCTATGGGGGGAATTTCTTGGCATTTTTATGGTAAAAAAACGTCCTATCGTTTGCGCTATTTGATTCGTACAAATCTTATTGGCTTCGATTATTTGCCAGATTATTGGCAGTCAATGTACGAAGTCACCGAAGGTGTTTCCGGACTTGCCCGTTGTTCGGGGCATTGGAATCACAATGTGGTTCGCCACGAACTCACTTTAGACTTGCAATTTCCACATTCCACATGGCGTATTGGCTGTGAACATGAATACTTATATTACGCAACCAAAGATATGCAGTTTCTTCGTAACCAGGTAAATATTGTTATTGGTTGTATTTGGAATTACAAAATTTCGCCCAATAAAAAATTATAATAGATACATCCAAATTTCTGGGCATCAAAAAGCATGTATGATAAAAGAACCCGATTCCCCTTTATGGAGAACCGGGAAACTGTATAAGAGCTCATTTAAGAGCTTCTATCACTTGTTGCTTAGAAATACTTAACTTCTTTACCAACGATGCTTGAGAGCAAGTTATTTGCCAATCTGGAAGCACCGAAGCGGAAGGACTCGTTGTTAAGCCAATCCTCACCAAGAATCTCTTTAACAAGCGTAAAGTGCTGTACTGCCTCTGCTGTGGTACTTACGCCACCTGCTGGTTTGTAGCACACTTTGTTTCCGGTTTTCTCTTTCCATGCCTTTATTGCTTCGCACATCACATAAGTAGCTTCCGGAGTGGCATTTACAGCTATTTTACCCGTAGAAGTCTTAATGAAGTCTGCTCCTGCTGCCATAGCAAGAATGGATGCTTTCCAAATATTCTCACAATTGCGCAACATTCCGGTTTCCAGAATCACTTTGAGATGATGTTTGCCACATACCGCCTTAAGTTCTGCAATTTCATCGAAACACTCCTGATAGCGTCCTTCGAGGAACTTACCAACAGATAGCACAATATCTATTTCCGTTGCACCGGCTTTCAAGGCAAGTGCTGTCTCCGCTACTTTGACCTCCAAGAAACTTTGAGAGCTCGGGAAGACACCGGTTACGCATGCAATATTGAAATTTGGGTCTTTCAGCGCTTTACGAACGTACTCTACCATTGCCGGATATACACAAATTGCTGCCACATTGGGAACACCGGGATAGTTCTTCTCAAACTCGTTTACGGCCTTTGCCATCCCTTCTACTTTCGCAATTGTGTCATCGGCGCTAAGAGTGGTTAAATCAATTTGATGCAGACATTCTTTCCAAACCTCTACATTGTTGTTCTCGTCAAAATGCTTCGCCAGTATGTCGGCAACATTTTGTTTTACTTGTTCATCGGTCAGCGCAAAAGGGTATTGCGCAAATAATTCTTGAAATTTGTCCATGGTAATTAGTATTTATTTGGTTTAACAATATGCTTAGTAGTTAAGTCTTCCGATAATCGTTTCATTGCCGCGAACATGTTCACCGACCTCCACAAACATTTCCGTATCAAGAGGCAGGTACATATCAACGCGCGAACCCAATTTAATAAATCCCAGATGATGGTTACGTTGGGACTTATTGCCCGCTTTTGCGTAAGTTACAATCCGTCGCGCCATGGCTCCGGCTATCTGACGAACGGCTATTTGGACCTTGCTGGGTGTCTCAATCACAACAAGAGAACGCTCGTTCTCTGTACTTGATTTAGGAAGCCAGGCACCTTTATGATGGCCTTTTTGGTGTTGGCTTACTTTTATTTCGCCTTCTATCGGATACCAATTGGCATGAACATTAAACGGCGACATGAAAATGCTCACTTGCAAACGTTCGTCGTGGAAGTATTCATTTTCTTTGGTCGGTTCTACTACTACTACGCGTCCATCGGCAGGAGCGATGATAAAATTCGGATCATCTACTTCTAAAACGCGAACAGGATTCCGGAAAAAATAGGTAACGAATACCAACAGCGTCGCTGTCAGAAGCAACGTCACTGCACATACCCAGTGAGGAACATACAGAAATACGGGAATGTTGATGGCAAAGAGCAGGAGCACTAAACCAATAATAATGTTGCGACCTTCGCGGTGTACATGTAATCTTTTCATGACCATTGTGAATATGGAAATTGAGCGAGCATGCGTGCGGCATCGTCCAATCCTTGTTGTATTTTCTTTTCTAACATCATTCGGAACATTAGTGGCAAATCAGCCTTAAAGGTCAATTTCACACGAGTATCCATCGGGGAAACCTCCTTTAACTGAATCCAAAAGTTCATATCCATCGGAACATTGTCCAAACCGAACTTTATTGTATCGTTTTCTATACGATCAACTATTCTGATGGTTATTTTCTGTCCCAAACCATCGACTTTCATACGGATTGCATCCGAAGAAATCTCCATTTCTGTCACCTTGTCTTGAGGGATTAAATCCTTTACGCGTTCAAGGTTTGACAGGTTACTCAAGGCTGGATATACTTGAGCTACCGGAGCAGGGATGGATTCTATTTTACTTTCGTACTTTTGTTCACTCATGCATTTTACTGTTTATCGGACATTATTTCGTCCATTTTTCGGGGTTTTGGTGCCATTTGTCCAGCAATTTCGCTGTTTCAAGGGATATATATCCCAACTCTTTGGCAGTGGCTATCAAGCAGGAGAACGAGGTCAAAGGCACTAAGGGCACATCTTCCGATGCCAGTACTTGTTTGCCCAATTCCAACTCATAATCAAGCATTGTCACTACGCCCAATACATTGCAACCGCTATTGCGAATCGCCTCGATTACTTTTTGTGCATTATCACCTATTGCGACCTGGTTTTCGATAATTACCACATTCTGATGTGGACGCAAATCGCCTTCAATCTGGTTCTCCAAACCATGATCTTTCGGGAATGGGTGCACATAAACAAAGGGCAGACTCAATTGGTGTGCCACAAGCACGCCATGCGCGATGGCATTCGTTGCTATGCCTGCTATCACATCTACTTTCGGAAAAGCTTCCGCCACAACGCGGGACAGCTCCAATTTCATAAAGTCACGCTCTTTCGGATAAGAAAGTATCTTCCGGTCATCACAATAGATGGGAGACTCCCAACCGTTTCCCCATTTGAACGGATTTGCCGGCTGCAACTTGATTGCCTTCAACGCCAACAAGCGTTCCGCTACTATTTTTTCAAGGCTTTTCATCGGTACTTACATTTTTTAAGCGTGCAAAGATAATACTTTTTATTAATATATGCAAATATTTAATAAAATAAACTATATTTTTTTGCATTTTTATGCTAAATAGAACATTTTAGCACCGTTTAATTGATAATAACACCAAAAGGGCAGAAAACTCTACCCTTTCATGTTAAAGATAACAAAAAGTGAATAATTATTCAGCCTCTTCGTTAAAATCTGCAGCTGGAGTTTGAATAGCCTCGTTTGCTTCTTGAACTTGCTCAACAATAGCGCTTTCATCATCGCTGGTAACTTTCTGACCTTGGTTTACCCCAACGGCTAAAATGCTGATTACCACGATGATTGCGGCTAATGTCCATGTCGCTTTTTCCAAGAAATCTGCTGTTTTCGGCGCTCCCATTACTTGGTTGCCGCTCGCAAAACCTGCTGCCAAACCGCCGCCTTTGCTATTTTGTACTAATACAAGCAATACAAGCAATACAGCAGCAATAACAATCAGAATTGTAAAAAGTATAAACATATCTTGCTTTTTTAAAGTTTTTACTCAAAAAATCGTGCAAAGGTACAACAAAAAATGCATATATACAAATATTTTATCATTTTTAGTGAAAAAAATACAAAAAAATTTGTGTATATCAAAAAAATGTAGTACTTTTGCAGCCGATTTCGCCATGAACCTGTATTTTTCACAAGTTTAGTGCGGAATAATATCGCGGAGTAGAGCAGTGGTAGCTCGTCAGGCTCATAACCTGAAGGTCGGTGGTTCGATCCCATCCTCCGCAACCAACAGCAGGACACCAGCCCTGCTTTTTTATTACCTCATTCCACCATTCATCAATTCACCTTTCCCTCATTCCCTCTTTCCACCATCCCACCATTCCACCTCTCTGCTACCACTCTTTTTCCCGAACAAAAGACGTAAACGACACGTAAACGACACGTAAACGAGACGTAATCGAGACGTAAACGACACGTAAACGACACGTAAACGACACGTAAACGACACGTAAACGAGACGTAAACGACACGTAAACGACACGTAAACGAACCGATACCATACAATAAGATTACCGATATTGCTCCATAATTCAATTATTCGATAACTCCATAATTCGTTAACTAAATTTGAATAAGTAAGGTAAGTCTAAGACCTCAAAGTAGCAAATGAATCGAAAGAAAGTGCACGCTTTTATTGTGTGATTATATAAGCATTAATTTTAAACAACAATGTCATGAAAACACAAAAACCGTAACACTTTATTATGACGAGAATTGTGAAACCAGTGGCGGAATAACCAATTGGTGGAACATAAGTGCTCTAAAAGAAGCAACTACAGTTATTTTGAACCAAACGATGAAAAATGCACGTCCGACATCGACTGAAAACTGGTTCTTCAACTTTAAGAAATTAACGAATATTGAGCATTTGGATTATCTAAATACTTCCGAAGTG
>Ga0247611_10001203_pt1 | contig 47085 bp, 36 predicted proteins | sample 177DNAGHGhighgp2_FD_192422 | JGI IMG/M metagenome (GOLD analysis project Ga0247611, IMG submission 192422) | Sheep rumen microbial communities from Palmerston North, Manawatu-Wanganui, New Zealand - 1770 DNA GHGhigh gp2 | ecosystem: Host-associated > Mammals > Digestive system > Stomach > Rumen... | reverse complement strand
GAGAATGACCATCCAGCTCACCGTCTCCATGCCGAAGTGCGGGCGCAGCAGAAAATACAGTCCCACGGCGACACCTACCGCCAACAAAGAAAAAACGAACTGTCGCATGGACAGTCCGAAGAACATAGATTCCGTATAGTTGCGAATTTCGCGGTTGATTTTGACTTCCATCTCAATCCACCACTTTCACATCGCTGGTGGAGATGGATACGATGTTCTTCTTGGGAACATAGTGGATCTCTCCGGCCATATCCCCGAACACCATCAGCTTATCGTCGGGAGCCTTTTCAAACTCACCGATCAAGCCCTCCTCCACGGGAAGATCGTAGTCCTCCAAAATTTGGATCTGCTCGCCATTGCACAGGTGAATGTTATAGATCTGATATGCCATTTCATTGTGCCTCCTAACAGTTTTTCTTTTGTTTGTCTGCCATGCTTACAGCCCCATCATCTCGCGCACCACGCGATCCGCCATCTTCACAGCGCCGACGAGGACAAGCATGTTGAATACCAGCTCGCCTATATAGCTCCAAACCATTGTGACGGCGGCAGCGCCGGTGTTGACGGTGGGCGGCGTCGCGGCAAAATAGGAAAAGATGATGCAGGCCAGCACGATGATTGCGCCCTCCAGACACACGGCGGCGTAGCTTTTGAGAAAGCTCCGGCCCACGTTCTGCGTAGGCTCTCCGGCGAAGGTGGAAAGCGGGATGGGAGCGATAGCGGCATAGAGATAGAGTTTGAAGAAGCGCCCGTACACGGTCATAATCATCACGAAGGACAATACCGTGATTAACAGCCCGCCGATCAGCGTCACCGCCCACAGGGGGATGCTCTCAAAAAAGCCGCAGTCCTCCACGGCGTTCACGATCTCGGAGGGCAACACCGTTTGCTGCGCGGAGCCGAAGCCCGCTGAGTTCATTATGGTGGAGATCATGCCCTGGACAATGCGAAACAGCGCCATCATCAGCTCCAGCCCATAGGTGACAACGCCCTTGGCCAGCGCGAAACGGATAAACAGCTTCAGCGCGGTTTCCGGGCGCTTGGTTTCCGCAAGGGAGCCGCAGGTACGCATGACGCCCACCACGAAAAACAGCACAAGGAGCGCCAGCCCCACGGCCTGCAGAGCGCCGTGGATATTCTGGATGACGCCCCAGATCGCGCCGCCTTTGAAATTCTCCGGAGACTGCGTAATGAGCTGCCAGATCTCCGCCAGTTTTTCGTTCCATGTGTTCAGAGCATTTTCAAGGTTTTGGACTACCCAGTTATCTGACACGTTCTAAATCCTCCTTTCCCGCAGAAATGGGCAAGGCGGCTTTTGCCGTCCTGCCCGTCTGCGAATGTGATCAGCCGGTGATAAGGGTGAGGATTTCCTTGGCGAAGGTGATCACGACGCCACCGGCGAGTGTGAGAAAACCGTTGCTGCGCTGGCTGGGATCGTGGCTGGAGAACGAGAGGCCGACCTGCACGATGCCCCAGCCCAGCAGGATCAGACCCACGGCGCGGATCAGCCCGAAGATAAAATCCGAAAGGTTGTTCACCACCTGGATGGGGTCGTTGGCAGCAAAAGCCGTGACAGACATTCCCATGACCAGCGCCGCCATCAGCACGACGGCACAGTACGCACGGAAGCCCTTTTTGACCTTACCGGGCATGGGCAGCTTGTTGGTGGACTTGGTTTCATTCAGCTTTTTCATTGCGTTTTTCCTCCTGCAATTTGAAATATTCTTCTAGCTCCTCATTGGAGAGAAGTTCGTACATGGTTTCCGCTTCCTCTATAGCGGAAGCGGACGCAGGCACAGCGCCTACGTCCGCAAAGGTGATGGCGGCGACAGCGTTTTCCGTGCCGCCGTGGATATAGGGTTTTGCTTTCCCGTCTGTGGTCAGGGCTACATTGGGGTGCTTGAGAATGTCGTACTTGTCATCCATCACCGGCTTTTCGCCCCGGATAAACAGGATCGCCTTGCTGTTATCCAGCAGGCGCACCTCCGAGGCGTCCAGCAGCTCCCGGCCTGTGATCTGATAGTTGGTGCTATAATTACCGCTGCGCCCGGTGCTTTTCCCGTAGGTGTTGGTGTCGATGGTGGCCTTGCCCAGCAGCTCCGAAACATACCTGTGCGTGGATTGTTCGTTGCCGCCGAGATAGAGGAATTCGTCGCAGTTGCCAACGATGCTCTCCCATTGCTTTTCAAACAGAGCTTTGATCTGCGCGAGGTTTTGCAGAATGATGGATACGGAAACCTCACGGGATCGCATGACGGAAAGGATTTTGTCAAAATCATCGGGCAGGCTCACGTTCGCAAACTCATCCATGAGGAAATGCACATGGACAGGCAGGCGTCCGCCGTGCTTGTGATCAGCCAGATAAAAGAGCTGCTGGAATAGCTGGGTGTAGAGGATGGAGACAAGGAAGTTGAAGCTGGTATCGTTGTCCGGGATCAGCGCGAACAGCGCCACCTTTTTCTCTCCGAGGCTGGGCAAGTCCAGTTCATCTGTAGCGGTCAGCGCGGCGAGGCTCTCCAGATTGAATTTCTCCAGCCGGGCTGCAAGGGTGATCTGGATGGATTTCAGCGTCTTGGCGCTGCCACTGTGGTAGTCCTTGTAATACTTCACCGCGATATGATCGGGGCTTCGCATTTCCAGACGCTCGAACAGCTCGTCCAGCGGCGATTGATAGGTGTCGTCGTCCTCTCGCACCTCACCGGCGCGCAGCATTTCCATAACCATTGGGAAGTTCTGCTCGTCTGGCGGCGCTTCATGGTGCAGATAGAACACCAGCGCCAGCAGCAGCATGGACGCTGCCGTATCCCAAAAGGGGTCTTGGCTCTGGGAGCCTTTCGGCGTGGTACTCTTAAAGAGGTTCGTCACAAGCCGCTGCACATCGTTATCGTCCCGGAGATAGACAAAGGGGTTATAGCAATGGCTACGCTCCATGTTCAGCAGATCCAGCACACGCACTTCATAGCCCTTTTGCTCCAGCAGATACCCCGTATCCCGTGCCAGTTCACCTTTCGGGTCGAGGACAACAAAGCTGGTGTTGGCTTGGCAGAGGTTGGGCTTGGCGTAAAACCTTGTTTTGCCCGCGCCGCTGCCGCCCACGACGATGGTGTTCAGATTGCGCCGGTGCTTTCGGCCATCCAGCCCCATGCTCACATGCTGCGTAAACAGCTTATTGCCCTCCGGCTTTTTCGCCCGGTATTTCTTGTTCACAACTCCGGCCTCTCCCCATTGCGCTGAGCCGTGTTCCTCACCACGACGGTAGTTGCGCCGGGTGGAGAAGTGAATACCCAAACACATTCCATATCCGAACAGAAAAAGGAGGACAGTTTTGAAGCTGTTCTCACAAAGCTCGATATGAAAGGGATTCACCATGCCCGCTGTGAACTGCTCGACCATGCCTACCAGCCCCGATGTGGAAGCCGGGGCGATAATCAGTCCCAGCCATATCATAGGGATAACACCCAGCAAGCAAAGAACACGGATGGCCGCCTTATCTTGCCTCATCGCGGATCTTTCCTTTTTTGGTCGGGGCGTCGATGGTTTTCAGCAGAAGCTCATCCACGATGTCGGTGGGGCGGGATTCTCCGATCAGATCGTTTCGCATCTCGTTGAGGGCGTTGATAACGACGCCATGCTCATAGCGGTCAAGCTCCAAAACGCGCTTTTCTTCCTTTGCCATACATCACCGCTCCTGTCCTTTTGCGCGGGGCGGCTTGTTCTGCTCCAACGCCCGGCTCATTCTGCCGGTCATGTCCTTGGCCACATCGCTGATCTCGTTGAGCGTGGCGCGGATACTCTGCGGGTCGGCGTCCCGGAAGCTGTCGGGCAGACGGGAGAAGTCATAGCCGCTCACATCCACGCCATACCGCTTGCATACCACATAGGACACGCTGTATGCGGCAAAGGCCGCGTCAGCACGGGTATAGTTGGGATCAGTTCCGGCCAGCTCCGCGTGGGCAATCTCCTTGGAGAGACTGCGGAAGATGTCGTGTGCCTCCATACCGCGCCGCACGAAAATGACGCTCTGATCGTGGTCGTAATACGCGCCCATGTTGTTGGGGAGCTCGTCAATGCCTTGGATGGGAACGGGCGGCTTGCGGATCAGCGCCTGCAAAAGCTGGTGGTCATCTACCTGCGGCGTGGGATGCTGGCGCTGGCGGGAATTGGTCTGAGACACATCAAAAACGCGCTTCACGTTCCATGAGGTGCCGATGCTGCCATCGGGACGCTCATAGTTGTCGCCCGCCTCCAAAATCTTGATGTGGCTCTCGTTGCGCTTGATGGACACACCCTCGGCTTTCCAGCTTTCAAAATCTCGGAGCTGTGTGGCAAGCGGCCTCTGCGCCAGTACAAGCAGCGCATTGGTGGCAGAGTAGTGAATGAGGCGGCTTTTTACATCCAGAAACGCCTTATACTTGTCGCCATCAGCGGCGACTTCCTGCGTGGTGGCGTCGGCCAGCTCATAAACCTCCTGCCGCTCCATCTGCTTTTTCTCTGCCCACGTCTCCTTGTCAAAGGGGTGATCCTCCTGTTCCTGTGGGGGCTTTGCTTCAAACAGATCGTCAAAGTTGCTCATAGTACATTACCTCGCTTTTGTTTTCTTGGGCTTCTTCTTGGGCGGCTGGTGATGCTGCACCGGCTTGGGTGCCTCGGCCTTGGGGCTTCGCTCCGGTTCTGCCGCCACGGGTGTCTCCGCCTCTTTCGGCTTTCTGGCCGCGGTGATCTCTCTCAAATCCTCCCGGACTGAGGGACGATCTTCCGGCCTTTTAGCAGTACCCTCGGCGGCTTTGGGCTGCGTCTTTGAGGTAGGCGCGGACGGAGGGTTTTTTTCCGTCCGGGCCACAGAGGGGTTTGGGCTTTCCCGCTCCTCCTTTTTGGTGGGCGCTCCCATGAGATCGTCCAGCAGGCGATCCTCCTCGGCCTTGTCCGGTATATCCTGCTCCGGTGCTGCCGGTGCCTCCGCTTTCTCGGCGCGGGACTGTTCGATCTCATGCTTGATGGACGCGGCATCGACGGTAGCCAGCTTGAAGCGTTCCACGATCCGATTGATCTTGGATGCGTCCTCGGCACGCACCATGATGTCCACCAGCCCGTCCGCAGAGGGCTCCTTCCCGCGCAGGGCGCAGTAGACCACGCCGTAGCGTTTGGCCTCTACGGTAAACTGCTTCAGATGTTCCTCCGGGAGTGTAAAGACCTTCAGCTCTTTCCCGGATTTCAGCATGGCAGTCAGCCGCTGCCTCCCTGCGGTCTTGGTTTTGTCCCTGTTTTTCAGAATGGTATAGAGCGCGGCGGCGATGTTCTTTGCAGCGGAGCCGGTCAGCCGCAGGGCAACCTCCGTACCCTCCAGACTTAATCTAACGACTTGTTCCGCCGCGTCGCCTGAGCTGTTCATCGCGTGTTTCCTCCTTTTCCTGTTCAAATTCTTCGGCCTTGATGACCTTCTCCATGATTGCGCCGGAGCGCGTGGCTATATCCTCACATAAGCGCACCTCCTTTCTGAGCCGCTTCAATTCTCTGGAAAGCGCGGACGCCTCCGCCTTGACCGCCGCCAGCTTTTCCGGGTCATTTTTCACAGCTACAGTGCGCTGGCTCTTGTAGAGGGCTGTGCGCTTGGCAGTCACGGTTTCGATCTGCGCCTCCAAATCGGACTGATAAGAACAAAGCTGCTCGGCGGTGTCGATCTGGCACCGGGCAAGCAGCTTTGCTCCTTCGGATATGTCGTCCATTTTTAGCAAATCCTCACGGAGAAGGTAATGGATGCGGGTGCGGGGGTAGCTTGGTTTATTCTGCGGGAATATGCCCAGCAGATAGCAGTAGTGAAAATACAGAGCGCGAAAGCCGGTAGCCTTTTTCACCTTGGCAAGATCCCGGCGGTATCCGGCGCGCTGGGCTTTGCGTTCATACTCCGGCAGCACCCCGCCGCGTGAATGGGAGATAATGCGCTCCCGGATGCGCTCAAGCGTGTACTCGTCGCCCAAATTACGGGCAAGCCGCACAAAGCGTTTTTTCCCCGGTGGGCGCACGGAAATGTCCTTGCCGATCTTATACTGATACCCATGGCTCTGGAGATACGCCCAAAACTGCCGCTCCGTCATGGATTGGCGGATGGCCTCGTCTATGTCGTCCTTGATAGAGGATTTCCATGTGGGGCGTCCCTCTTTTTCAGCGCGCCACTCTCCGTAATGCTGGGACTTTCCGCGCTGCGGGTTTTCGATCACGGACAGGCCGTACTCACGACATAGATCATCCGATGCCTCCCGCATGTGGCGGTAGTCCTTCTTTGTGCGGTGGAATTTGATCCCGTCCACAAAGGAAACGGTGTTGACAACGAAATGATTATGCAGATGGTTTTCGTGATCGAGGTGGGTGGCGACAAGCACTTGGTAGCGCTCTCCCCAAAGGCGCTGCGCCAGCTTTACGCCAATCTCATGGGCGATCTCCGGGGTGGCCTCGCCGGGGGCAAAGGATTGATACCCGTGGTAGGCCACGGTGCCGCTCTCTTTACCATAGCGCCGTTTGACCGCCATCATCTCCTCGCGGGCTGTACCGGGGAAACAGTTGACGCCGGACACAAAGCGTTGCAGGACTTCTGTATCCTCACGCGGCTGCTGCTCGGTCTTGTCGCTGTTCACAGCGTATTCGATCACATCCGCGAGGCTCTGCGCCTGCTCATCGGTCATACCCGGCTTTTCATAAAAAGCGGGATTATCGGTCTTGTCCGGGTTTTCAATATACACAACCACATGACCCAGCCAGCCGTCGATGCGCCAGAGGGAGGTCGTTGCCATTACTTTTCCATTGGCGCGGGCAGCACCACGGCCTCTGTGATGGTTTTGATCGCTGCCTCCAGCTTTCGCACCTCGGCGTCATACCGCTGGGCGTCCATGACATTCAGCACATGGGCTTTCTGCGCAATCTGATTGAGGTTTTTTCCGATGGCGTAGATTTCTCTCATCATGCCGTAGTAATCTGCGGGAGGCGCTTCGCGCGGCTCATGGCCGCTTACCAAATGCCGCAGATATGCCTCACGGGACAGGTCGCTGCGCTTCACTTTCTTATCCAGCGCCTCGGCCTCTTTTCGGTTTAGCCAAAACTGGATATGAACATTTCTGCTTCTCATTCACTATACCTCCTTGATTGATCTATGGATGGGGTTACAGGGGCGCACCCCTGTCAAGTGGTGTTTGTGGTATCACAAACACGATGCTTGCGGGTATAATGCAGATCGTTCTCCCACAGGTCGAACATGGCCAGACGCCAGCCGAAAAGAAAACACGGCGCTCACCGCGCCGCGCTCCTTTCTGCTGTTTTTGTGATCGGCTTTCCCAGCCGCATACAGAGAAAATCGTTGTAGTCCTTGCCCTGCGGCGGGGGCTTGTAGGCAACATCGTACTGATCGGACAGCATGACCGTCAATGCCTTTGCCGCCATCCGTCCGGCGTAATCGTTATCCAAACGGAGAACGATTTTCTTGATGCCGGGATGGTCTTTGAGGTACTGCGTCAGCGCCATTGGCATGGAGCTTTCCCGCAGTTCCGCCCGTGGGCGGTAGACCCCGGCCAGCGATACCATGTGGTCGGTCTGCCAGTCCATGCCCTCCTGCTTGCGGAGCGTGGCATAGGATAACAGGTCGATGGCGCTTTCAAACAGGTGCAGGGTGTCGCTGTCCACCGCTGCGGGGATGCTGAAGGAAAAACGTTTGTCGCTGCCGCTGGCCTCGCCCTTGAAGTCTGTGCCGATGCCTCGCAGGTTGGCATAGCGGGGCTTGCCGTACTTGTCCTGCCCGACAAACACGACATTGTGGTACTTTTGGCTCTCATAGAGCCGCCCGGTGGACAGGCAGAAGTCCAGCAGATCGTGGTCGATGCCGCGTCCGGCCAGATAGTTCGCCGCATGGGTCGCACAGCGGCTGGCCTCCGGGAGACACAAAGACTTCACTTTGTTTTCATTTGGCGCACAAGGAGCTGCGGGTGCCGGGATTGCGCCCATGCCAACGATGACCTCCACGGCCTCCATGAAGGGGATGCCCTTGACCTTTATGAGATAGTCCAGAGCGGAGCGCCCGCCAATGCCACGGGAAAACCAGTACCATTTGCCGTTGGAGATTTTGAGGCTGTCATGCTCACGGGTACAGTAGGTGCTGCCGCCGAAGTGTACCAGCTCCTGCGGCTCATAGGTTTTGAGGTAGGTGTATAAGTCCATCTGCTTGGCCTTGGACACTTCTTCCGGTGGGATATAGGGGATAAAAAAGCCCCCTTTCCATAGTCATGGATTGGCCTCGGTGGGAGGCCGACTATGTAAAGGGGACTTTCAAAAATACATTCTCGCTTTTTTCATATACATTTTCTGAAAACGCATTGACAATTTCCGCCTCCGCCTTTATAGTGCTTTCACACTATGCACCGTGCAAAGAAGATCAGCGTCATGCTTGAAAAAACGCTGCCAGAGTTCTGCAAAGAGCCGGAAACACTTGTAAAAAATGCCATCACAGCCGATGACTTTGTACTTATAAAGTCCGAGGTTGGCAATGCCGTTGTCATCAGCGAAGCAGAGTGGGATATTCTCTGTGACGCATTGCAGTTCACGATCCAGCGCGGATCGAAATGAAAAAAGCCGATTGATCTTCACCAGAAAATCAATCGGCTGAACATTATCAACAGTTTTTAAGGCTTTGCGAGAAATAATCTAAAGTGGGGATTGGTAAAAATCTAAAGTCTGTCACGCGAGATAGTCAATCCAGTAGGAAATCCAAAGCCTTTATAACTTTGATCCCGTCCTGTGACTGCGAAAAATCACAATCCAAAGCAATCACGATCTTTTCATAACTGTCGCGGATCTTACGCAAAGGGGAAAACTCGCGCTCTCTTGTCTGCTCGGAGTTCATGGACTCAGTGACCTGGATGTTTTTTTCTCCTCGGCTTTCGTCGCAATAAAATCCACTTCTTGGTTGTCGATTTTTCCTATCGCCACATCGTAGCCGCGCCTCAGTAGTTCAAAATATACGATGTCCTCTAAAATGTGCCCCGAATCACCATCGCAGTATCCCAGCAGATAATTTCGCAGGCCAACATCTACGATGTAATACTTGCCGAGCGTCCGCAGATACTCTTTTCCCTTTATATCAAATCGCTTGATACCATAAAAAATATAGGCTTCTGTCAGAGCGTCTATATAGGAAAGTATCGTTTGCGTTGCGGGCTTGGTCTTTCTGTTTCCATCTTCCAAAAGTCCCTCGCTCAGCAGGGTGTTTCCGATGGAGGTCGCAGATGTGTTATTGCCGATGTTATCCGCAAGAAACATGATGATTTTTCGCAGGAGAATAGGGGCGGTAATGGTTTTTCTGCCTTTTCGCTTCTCACGCTCAAGAATATCATTGATGACCGCAGCGGAATACACGCCGTCCAGCGCTGCCGTCACACGGTCAATCCCAAGCCCGACGTCGGCCAGCATGGGCATACCGCCGAATTTGGTATAGGCATCGTACAACTCACGGACTTCATACGTTTCTCCGTCCGCGTCCGTGATCCGCTTTCTCGTTCCACCGGCGGGAGATTTTCTTTCGGTCGCAGTATAGCCGTGAAAATCAAGAAACTCCCGGAAGGATAGGGGCAACACCTTGTTCTCGATATAGCGGCCGGAAAGATAGGTGGATAGCTATTTTGAAATTTATAGATTTGAGGCGCGCAAATAGCGGTTCCGAACAAGATGGTCTGCCTGTTGAGACCGTGAGTGGATTTGTTAGGACAAAATAGGACAAAGACGAGACTCACCGTATAACCTCCGTGCGTGAGCCTCGACTTTTTGTTCCGCTTAGAGTAGTGGTATCGCTATCAACATCACATTATGGATTATTGAATAATAGATTCGGTTTTACTGCAAAATACCTATTAAAAGCATGGGATCGCTTGCGAGCTTTTCATCTGATATCTTCATATGGCTGGTAATCCTATAATTTGGATGTGAGTTTCGATTAACAGAAATAGCATGCTTTGAATCATCCGCAAGCGGAATTAATCCGGAATCGCGATCGTTGATTATTCTCCAGTATAAATACTTCAAGTCCAAAAAAGTCTCGTTAAAAGATACATCAGGAACCTCAGATAGCAAACCATAGAAGTAGGTCCGATACAGTTCTAAATACAGACCTATCCAATACACCAATATGCTATTGAGCGCCTTATAATTTTCAGGCTGCTCACTAATCAAATAGTCTCTATAATCATTAATTGCATAAATATGATCAAAAATAGTCCTAACTATATGCATCTGCGATTTGAAGTTATCTGTCTTGGGATGAAACTCTTTAGATAAATATTCTATTAAGTCTTTTTTATAATGTTCATCTGATCGCTTGTTCCCGCTTTTTCCATATCTCCTGATGTAAAAGTCTTTTAACCATAGATGGTCTTTGATACAAGCCTCTACTTGCTTATAAACCGTTTCGATGAGAGAATTAAGATTATCAGGATCCGTCTCATAACAGAGCGGTTTTGCTTTTACTCCATTATACCTAATTGAAAAGAACTCGAAATTTGTGACAATATTGTCGATAAACTCATATCCTTCATCCGTGATACAAAAGAAAGTGAAATCAGTATTCTGATTGTCGATTTGAGAAAGCTGGTTCCTTAGTTCTCTTCTTATGTTATCATTTCCAGCTGTATCCGTCAATGGAAATGCATTTTTAGAAAAATATAACGGTCTTCTCCAGAGTTCCATTTCGTCTTTTGGGTTAATGCTATCGGATTTTGTATTCCGCTTAAGCATTTCAGATATGACATTAATAATCAACTCCCGTGTTTTATGCAAGGAATACGCTTCAACTATTTCTTTTTGAATATGAGTTCTAGATAAATTAGACTGAGGGTGGTGTTCGAAAGGGAGTGTTTCAAATTCATGTACTATTTCATCAAACGAGACCTCAACAGAATCATATCCATCCAGCTTTTTAGAGTATCCACGTCTCTTGTTATATAGTAGCGTCAAGATAAGCCTTGACAGCGCAGCAGGATAATATTCAATTGATCCACTTTCTGTATTGTATCCGAGTTCCTTCCAAACATCACGTTCATGCAAAACCGCACATATGCTGTGAATCCAAATAGCATTTGTACAACGTTGTGTCATCTTCTGAGGGGAAATATCTCTGGGAATTATATCCACTGAATGCTTCATCGCATATTCAAGGATATTGGCACAAGCTCTAATGTTGTGATTAAACAATTCAGATAAATTTATACTATTTAGTGTTTTCTCTGGTATTTTATCAAGTGCATTCAAAAAAGACTTGATTTCGTTTCTTTGATACTGAGGGGGGATAATGTTGTCTAAATTATCGAGAAGAAACTTTGCTTTATGCTTAAGAACAGCTACAGAAGAATAGAGATTTGATATATCTAAAAATGCAGGTTTCACGTTGTTCGGATTAAACGCTGAGTGTTCAACCTCTGTGGTTGAACCAAGCAAAGAATACGTGACTTTTCTTACTGCAACGATTACATTAATAGCTGGTACTCTGTATGTTGTATTTTTAAATATAGTATTAATTTTTGACAAAATTTTCTGGATCTTCTCAATAAAAATAGCAACATGAGATGGATTGTCAATTATATCTAGATTGTCATACACAATGACAACTGAACCAGAATCTTCGCCTTCATGCATTGTGCAAAGTAGAAGATAGTGCAAAACCGCATAGTATTCTAATAATACCTTTATATGCTCACCACTAACCCCTAAAAGAGAACAAAAACTACTTCGTTTCTTTTTGTTGTTTATGTATTCGATCTTTATTGCCCCGGACAACACCTTAGTTGCTGCGATAAACTGTCGAGTAAAGGCATTTATCTTTTCGTTTGCCAATTCTGTGTTATCCCTGCTCTCATAGATAGATTTTGCCAAAGATGAAATAATCCCGTCTTCACGAAGAATAGACAGAACATCGGAGAAAGAAGCCCCATAGTCTTTTCCATATTCCGTTATCATCTCCCTATATTTCTCATACAATTCTAAACCGTCCGCTCTACACAGGCAGTTAGTAAGGTGCGTTATGATATGGTTTCGAATTGACAAAGCTAAATAACCATCTTCTGACGAATTGTTGTCGTAATCGATGTATACATCCTGATAAACTACACGAACTCTTTTATTATCGGCTAATCTTCTAATCAGGCTGTTAACAAAGATAGTTTTTCCACATCCAGCATAACCCTGAATAATTGTGATAGTTGAATCATTCTCGCAAATAGTGTTTCTTTCGATCCACCGCTCAGTATTATTTGAATCCATTTGCTGTTTTTTATCTTGCGAAAAGTCGTTCCATCCACTTTGTGCAACCGTCCAGCCTCTATTTGAGATATTTTTATAGTCATAGTATAGACCGCCCTGTAGAGATTCATTTCCCCAGAATTGATTTTCCGTCACAAGTTCAGTCAGTTCTCCTATACTATTAGGAACAGCAATCCGTTGAGAACAGAAGTCTGCCCTTAGCAATTCCGCTCCGGTGATGGTTTCATACTTCTTAGACATAACTACTCTCCCCATTTCCCGATATCAGTTTTCAATTACAGTCTGAACTTCTGAAATAGACAGTTTTATAACAAAAAAGCATACATTTCTTCAACTTCATCCTCGAGTAAATACTCTTCGATTATAATACTAGTCACTCGCTCAAGCATTTCTTTGCGTTTTTGGTCGCAGAGTTCTCGGTATTTCGGCGAGGAATCATACAATTCTTCGTTTAAAAACTGTGTTAATATCTCCTTGCTTATCACGTAATCTGCTTGGTATCTATTGGCCAATTTCTTATATAAATTGTAGATAAGATCGTTTTTTTCAACCAGTTTTTCTGTGAACAGTATTTCAAGAAACTGATATGCACAATGAGCAGCATAAGCTTGAATACGATCCTTATAGTGTGCGGTTTCATTATAATTCGGAAGTCGTGATTTGAGATACTGGTCAATATCCTTTACCGCACCCCAATCACAAATAGCTTTAAGGACAATACAGGGAGTTTTATTGTAGTGGATACATTCTTTTGCAAGGCCATATCCTTCCATCTCCCCACCAATAATGCTGTGACCATGTGAACGATCAATAGCATCATTTTTTACTTTCTCGCTGCTAATGACTGCTTCAGATGTAATCATATTCCCCAACCATACACACTGACCGCTGCCATCTCCTTGAAAGGCTTTAGCTTTTTCGTCTATCTGTTTATACAGATTGGGCCATTCTTTACTCAAATTTAATGAATAGTCGTCACTCTTCACCTGCCAGATATAATCGTTACTGATTTTCAATGCAACCGACCATGGATATAGTTTTTTGGCAACAATAGTATGTCCAATCTTGTGTTGTTCAGGATCAATACCAAAGCATATACCAAACGAGACTATACAAGAAGGGTTTAGATACTCGCAGGCGCGGACATATCTCGCTAAATCTGATGATCCGCATGGTGTGTTTGATCCTGTTTCAGGAGCATTTAAATGAAGGACGTTGTAATCTCCTATTTCCATCAAATATGCTTTTACAATTCCGCCACCTTCAAATAAAGATATACCATTATTAAGCTGCTTGATTCTTTTACCGTTCTTGCTCGATGTACTAAGGTTTAGTATTTCCGATTCAAAATAGTTTGCTGTCAGAATGACAGCAGAGACTCGCATCAGTTCGTCGAGGTACGCCTTCTCATCAATTGTGTCATATATTTCCAAAGGCTTATTCAAGCCATCTTGTGTTTTTACACTTAGATACTGCGTGCTGATTTCGTTTTCATGGAGTCTAATAAAATTGGCAACATTATCAACAATTATTGATTCTGCTTTTGATAATTCTTCTTTATTCTTTTTTAAGGAGTGTAGGCTCTTTTTGAGAAAAAACGTTATCTGTTCTCTATTGATATTCTTTTGCGGCATAACTGCTTACCTCTATCTTTCTTGGATTGCGGTCGGCCATGAAAAAACATGAAATCTCCTATAATTCAAACCCTTCCAGCCCATGCTGATCGAAGGGGAAATACGCAGAAAAGAAGATAAAACGGGGGTTAAAGGCTATTTGTTGCAATCAACAGAATTATAACAAAACCAAGAAAAGCGACCAGACACTCAACACCCTGAATAATTCTGGAATAGGAAGTTCTTCCTTTGTGTATTTTATCTTGTTCCTCTGCATACAAAAACAATGTGTACTGGCTGGACTCACCAAACAGTAATTCTTCTATTGACTTGATTGCGTCTTCCGAATACTTAATTAACTGAGCTGTACGATAATCAAGCCCCAAAAAAGCCAAAGAAATAACAATAGAACCTACACAAATTATGATTTCAAGCACAATACTATTTGTTATGTTTATAAAGTGAACAGTATATAATGCGCCGAACAAAACAGTAATTAGTGACAGATAGAATTGAACAAGTTTCATCCTTTGTTTAGAATGGAGCTGGAAATAGTTCCAGTATAGTTCGAGCCATTCTCTTGTTTCAACAGGGCTCATTCCATTGGTGATTCTGTCTTTTTCCATTTTTCATACCTCTAGAAATAGTATATATAGGGATACCCTTTCCCAGAAAGGAACACTTGCGTTGTTGGAATACTGTTGCACAAACACGCTCAGTGACACAATATTATATAATACTATATAATTATTTTTATTATATCATGTAAAAAAATAGAAATCAAGAAAATGGAGGTGAAATAATCGCGACCATAAGCCTTTATCATTCCTATTTTGCGCGACCATAATACGCCAGCCTTAGCTATGATAATCCGTACCTCCAATCGTCATATTCTTCCTTGGTGATCTCGCCAGTTGTCAGCCGCCGCTTCATGACCTGCCAGAAATAGAGTTTTGGATACAACGGCTCATCTTTCTTTGCTTGGACGACCACTTGGGCATACATGGTCGTTCCATCGAAGGATAGCTTCAATCCATAGCGATCCTCCAGTGCGAACAGCGTATGCAGCAAAACAAGACCATCCTTGATTTCCGGGACGGAGAGGGCGAGCGGAGATACGCCCAGGACATCGGCTATTACATTCAGTACATACCTTTTCGGCGTCCGGCTGCCACTCTCATACTGCGCGATCCGCACATCGGCGGAGGCAGGCGGAAAGCCCACCTCCGTCCCCAGCACTCGCTGGGTCATGCCCCGGCGCTTGCGAAAAAACTTGATTTTCTTTCCGATTGACATAGACTTTTCCTTTCTCAACGCTCATAATCCCGCGTTCTTGGCTTGTCCTGCGCGTCCTCGTCCGGGACGTCGTCAATCAGAGAGCGGTCTTTCTGATCCATGTTCAGCAGGATGTTCAGCTCCTTTAGCCGCGCCTCTTTTTCTTTCAGCTCGTCCTCCTTGGCAAAGGGAGCTTTCATTTCCTCGCGGGCATTTTCCATCTGTACCTGTGTTTCGGTCAGCTCTGCGCTGGCCGTTTTCAGCTTTCCGGCGATCCCGTCGATCACATTGTCCATGCGGGTGATATTGCCGTACACATCTGCGCCCAGCACCACTGTGTGTGTCATCGCGCCCTTTAGGTGCATTTGGTACTCGTTCTTTGTGCCGTCATAGGCGATGGAAATGAAAAAGCCCCGGTACTCACCGATCATCTCGGCAGTCCCGGAGCCTGTCATGGTAGTGCAGACATCAATGATGGCTTTACCTGCGGCCTCCTTGTCCGCGATTTCTTTTCCCATGAGTGTTAGCCCTACAAAGCCCTCCGTAGGCTTGGGGTGCAGCTCTGCCAGCTTCGTATCCTGCTCATAGCAAAAAATACGCTGCTTTAGGTCTTGAATCCTCTGCGGGTATTTCCGCAGCACCATTTCCTCCAGCGCGTATTTCTGGCTCAAATGGCTGGCTTTCAGCACGTTGAGCTTCGCCACTTCCATATCCAGATTGCACTTTTCAATGATAAGCGGGTTGCCGGTGGCCAGCGCCTTGATCTCCGAATAGGAGAGCGCCGTTTCATCAATATCATCGGCCACGCGGACGGGAGATTTCGAGGTCATGATCTGCGCGATAAACTTCTGCTTGTTCTCTACAAGCTGGTAAAGGTATGCGTCAAAGGTGTTCTCAGTCACATAACGGTAAATATCCACCTGGGCGTTTTGGTTGCCCTGTCGGACAATACGGCCCAGCCGCTGCGCCAGATCTGACGGACGCCAGGGGCAGTCCAGGTCATGGAGCGCCACAAGCCGATCCTGCACATTCGTACCCGCGCCCATCTTTTGGGTGCTGCCCAGCAGGACGCGCGCCTGACCGGCGCGTACCTTGGCGAACAGCTCCTTTTTTCGGGCTTCGGTGTTGGCGTCATGGATATAGGTGATCTCGTTTTCCGGGATGCCCATCGCCATGAGTTTCTTTTTCAGATCGTCATAGACATTGAAGCTGCCGTCATCCTTGGGCGTGGAGAGATCGCAGAACACAAGCTGCGCCCCGCGCTGCTCTGTGGTCTGCTCCCATATCCGAAAGACGTTCCGGGCGCAGGTGGACACCTTCCCATTCGGGTCATCCGCAGCCAGGGGGTTGATTAAGCGCATATCCAGCGCCAGCTTTCTGCCGTCGTTGGTGATGCGGAGCATATTGTCCACCTTGGGATCGACGCCGCCTGCGCGTATCTTTTCAGCCCGTTCCGCAAGCCCGGCGACCATCTCCTGTTGGATCTCCGTGGGCTTGATGACCTCTGTATGAAAGTTGGCTTTGGGAACAGGCAGCTTCAGCATATCCGCTGTCTGTATATCCGCCGCCATCTTAAAGGTGGACATGAGTTCGGGGAGATTATAAAACTTGGCGAAACGGGTCTTGGCACGGTAGCCGCTGCCCTCCGGGGATAACTCAATGGCGGTGATGGTTTCACCAAAAGCCGCCGCCCAATCGTCAAAGTGCAGCATATCCATTTCCTCCAGCGTGTGGTACTGCAAATACCGCTGGATGGTGTAAAGCTCCACCATGGAATTGCTGATCGGGGTGCCGGTGGCAAAAACAACGCCTCTGCCGCCTGTGATCTCGTCCAGGTACTGCGTTTTCATAAAGAGGTCGCTGGACTTCTGCGCCTCGGTCTGCGCGATGCCGCCCACATTCCTCATCTTGGTCGCCAGAAAGAGATTTTTGAAATAATGGCTCTCGTCAATGAAGATGCGGTCAACCCCCAGCTCCTCAAAGGTCACAAGGCTGTCCTTGCGGCTCTGATCGTTCAGCTTGGCCAGCCGGGTTTCCAGAGAGCGCTTCGTCCGTTCCAGCTGCTTGACCGTATATCGTTCGGCCTTGGCGCGCTTGGCCTCGTCGATGCCGTCCATGATCTCGTCGATCTGCCGCTGGATGATGATTTGCTGTCGCTCGGCGGACATGGGGATCTTCTCAAACTGAGAGTGTCCGATGATAACGGCGTCATAGTCCCCGGTGGCGATCCTCGCGCAGAATTTCTTGCGGTTTTGCGTTTCAAAATCCTTTTTGGTCGCCACAAGGATATTCGCGGAGGGATAGAGCTGGAGCCATTCAGCCGCCCACTGCTCGGTGATGTGGTTGGGAACGACAATCAGAGACTTGGTACACAGCCCCAGCCGCTTGCTCTCCATTGCCGCCGCCACCATCTCGTAGGTCTTTCCTGCGCCCACCTCATGGGCAAGCAGGGTGTTCCCGCCGTACATGATGTGCGCGATGGCGTCGATCTGGTGCTTTCGCAGGGTGATCTCCGGGTTCATACCCGAAAAGCGGATATGGCTCCCATCATACTCGCGGGGACGGATGGAGTTGAACGTCTCGTTGTAAATGCGGCACAGGCGCTCACGGCGGTCAAAATCTTTCCATACCCATTCGACGAATTTCGCCTTTATCAGCTCTTGCCGGTCTTGGGCGATGGCCGTTTCCTTTTTGTTGAGAACAGGTTTCTTGTTCCCATTCTCATCGTACACATAGTCAAAGATACGGACATCCTTTTGGTTTAGGGTCTGCTCCAGAATATGATAGGCGTTGATGCGCTTGGTGCCGTAGGTGGTGATGGTCTTGATGTTGCCGCTGTCGGCGTTCTTATTGGTGATGTTCCATTCGCCGGTGGCGGCGGAGCGGAGGATGTGAATTTTGTCCTGCCCATAATACCGCGTCCCGAACAGCTCATACATGAATTGCTCGTAGATCTCCGTGGGTATCCAGTTGACGCCGATGCGGATGCCGATCTCGCCTGCGGTGAGATCAACCGGCTGCACAGCCTCCAGCGCGGTGATGTTTGGCTGTATTTGCTCTTTCTTTTCAGCCGGTAATACCTCTGCCATGGCCTTGGCCATGCGGAGCTTGCGGCGCACGTTTCCGGACAGGTACTCGTCTGCTGTCACAAAGGGATAGCGGGACAGGTCGGCATGAGCTGCGGAGATGGCCTCGGCTGTCTCTGCGCAGCGAACATCCCGAAAGATCACGCCCGCGAGGTCTTGCTCCAGCTCCTCCTCGGTTTTGCCGGACAGCTCGGACATATACGCCATATCCACACGGGCTTTCTCGGAGATAGAAACGGCGAGAGCTTCACTGGCAGTGTCTACACTTGTCACCGGCACATGGGGACGAATGGTGCGCTTGGTGAACATATCTGCCTTGCGCTCAAAGTTTCCCTCCTCGTCCAGCACCTCCAAAGAGCATAGCAGGCAGTAGCTGGCGTCCTCACCAAAGGCGAGATTATTTCCCCGGCTGTTCAAGATGCCGTATTTCTTGGTGTACTGGTCATAGAGCCGGTTTAGCTTGGCCTGCTCTGCCTTTATATCCTCGTCCGGGTAGTCCTCGGTCTGAAGCTCAATGAGTCTGCGGACACTATCTCGTATGGCGATCATGCCCCGGATGCGGTTTTCAGCGGTGACGGACACCTCCGCGGGATACATCCGGGAGTTTTCACGGTAATAAACCGTGCCGTCTGAAATGGTATAGCTGAAATTCCGCACGGCGGGGTCGGCGGGGATAGAGCGATCTTCTTCCTCATCCTCCAGCTCGTCCACCTCATAGGCGGTGATCTCGGCGTGAAGATTGCTGATCGCGTCCCGGAGCTGCTCGGACAGGTCTGCGCCGTCCTCGGCTTTGCAGGCGCTGTCCATGCCAAAGCGGGTGCTATCCATGACCATGTTGCCCAGCACCATATCCGGGTGCTGCACAAAGTAACTGTTCATGCGGATACCGTTTTCATCGGTATCCAAATGCACCCAATCCGGCTCAATAGCGTCGTCGCGGACTGCGTATCGTTCGCTTCCGGCTGAGGCCGAAAGCTCATTCACTCCGTCGCTCCTCCTTTTCCCGCCAAATCTCCGATTTGTCGGGAGCCCTGATATGCGGTCACGCTTTTGCAGGAAGATGATGTCGCTGGTGACTTCCGCACCGGCATTTCGCTTGAAGGCGTTGTCCGGGAGACGGATCGCGCCGATCAGATCGGCGCGCTGGGCAAGGTATTTGCGGACGGCGGAGTTTTCCTTGTCCATTGTGCCTTTGCTGGTAATAAAGGCCACGATACCGCCCGGACGTACCTTGTCCAAGGTCTTTCCGAAAAAGTAGTCGTGGATTAGCCAGTGATACTTGTCGTACTGTTTATCCAGCACCTTGAAATCACCAAACGGCACGTTGCCCACGGCCACATCAAAGAAGCTGTCGGGAATCTTCACCTTTTCAAAGCCGTCCACGGCGATCCTGCTGTTCTGATAGAGCTGCTGGGCGATGCGCCCGGAAATGCTGTCGATCTCCACGCCGTAGGCTTTACTCCCGGCCATACTGTCGGGCAGCATTCCGATGAAGTTACCGACGCCGCAGGCTGGCTCCAGAATGTTCCCGGTCTGGAAGCCCATCTGAGAGAGAGCACTATACACGGCCTCAACGATAACGGGAGAGGTGTAAAAAGCCGTCAGCGTACTGGCTCTGGCGGCGGCGTACTCATCCTCGTCAAGCAGGGATTTCAGCTCTTCATAGTGGCTGCTGCGCTCGTCAAAACAATCGGCCAGACCGCCCCAGCCCACATAGCGAGATAGTACGGCCTGTTCCTCCGGGGTGGCAAGCCGCCCCTCCGCTTCGATCTTTTTCAGAGTGCGGATTGCCTCAACATTGGCATTGTATTTCTCGGTGGGAGTGCCATAGCCCAACTCCGGGTCGGTAATGTGAAAGTTGTGTCTTTTTTCGGCGGGTATCTCCGAGTGCAGCACGGAAAATTCCACGCGCTCCCGGCGCTGCTTCGGCGGTGCGAGGGTGACAGGCTGCTCATCCTGGATGGGTACAGGTTTCGGTGTGTTGACCGGTTGCAAGTTGCCTTCCTCAAAGGCGAATATATCCTGTCCCGTCCGCTCGGACAGCTCTGCGGCAAGCATGGCCTGCCGGAGCATCTCATCAACACGATCAGAAGGCGCGGCGGCTGGCTGTTCCTGCTCTGGAACAAGCTGGTCAATCCGCTGGCGAATGACATCCACGAGCTGGGAAATCTCCGGGTTGTCCCAGCCTTTGGTGGTCAGATAGTCCTCGACCAGCGTATCCACGCCATCCCTGCATTGAACAAAGTCCAGGCTGCCAGGGAGCGGCATCGTATTCTGGACGCCGAGGGCTTTCAGCTTATCTTTCGGCAGCGCAGAATAGGCGGCGAAGGCTTCCTCGAAAGAGCTATAAGTCTGCACCTCAAGCTGCCCGGCTACCTTCAAATCCGGGATCACGTAGAAGTGCTGGATACACGGAGAAGGCTCTTCTTCGGCGGCTTGTTCTGCCTCCGGCTCGGTTTCCAACGGCGCAGGCGCAATCTGTCTCGGCTCTCGTTTCTCTCCAAAGAGGCTATATGTTCCCTCCCGATAGGAGAGCATAGCGGCAAGAGCTTCCTGTCGGCTGGTATAATACCGATCCTCCGGCTTTGTCCCATCGGCCACGGACACCAGCATCTGATAGATTTCCTCCACCTTGGCCGGATCTGTGAGCTGCCCCTGGATCTCCTCGACATTTTTCCAGTAATCCGCGATGGGATTATGACTGAACGGAAGCGGCTGACTGTCCGGCAGATCGAAGAAAGCCCCTTGAATAATGATCGCAAGCTGACGCCGTTCATACTCCGGCATGGCAGCGCGATCCTCGTCGGATAGAAAGCTGCCATTGTGGATCAAAGTCTCTATGCGTCGGGCCGCCTTTGTCCAGCTCCAGTCCAGTTTGGCATAAGGAGCCAGGATGTCCCCATGACTGAAGGACAAGCCCTTGCTGCCATAGTTGGTGTTATCGTTGCCGCCATAGGAACCGCTGTCACCGTGATAGCTCTGTAAATACTTCGCCCGTTCCTTTATGTCGGGATGCTCCAGATAATAGGAGTAAACGCCGAGTCTGTAATGGGTGCTGCCGCTGCGCAGGAGCTTGTCGACCTCATCCATGGTAATAAACTGCCTGCGCTGTGACTCGTAGCTTTCGGCAGCGGTGAAGATTACCGGCTCTCGCTGTAAATCTGCAAGGCGCTGCAAAATCTCTCTTGGACGGTGAAAATGAAAACGCAAAATGTCCCGGTCTGCTTCATAAGCGGAAAGGAACGTGCCGAGCTCATCCACAAAAGTTTGCAGACTGTCGGGCTGTTTTAGCAGCTCTGCGATCTGCGCTGTGTTTTCCGGGAAGCCGCCGTGTGACATGTAGATGCCGTTGATGGTAGGCAGTAAAGCCTGCTCTCGCGCTCCATCGTCAAAATCCTGCCGGAGATACCAAAGGCTTTCCGCGACCTGCTGATACTCATAATTCTGCACACGGTCAAGCTCGGCCTGCGGCATATACCGCCCCAAATCCAGAAGCTCCCGTATACGCTTTGCCGCGTCCTCCCATGAGATCAGCATGGCCGTCCCACTTTGGGCGCTGTCGCCGGAGGACAGACGGATGCCCTCGCCGCTGTACCAAATGGCGTATTGCCGGTCATTCAGATAAAAGCCAGCACCGTTGGTGCCGTAGTGTTCCCGGAGGAAACGGGCGTTTTCCTCCAGCGGCTTGTCTTTCATAAAGTAGGCGCAGACGATCAGACGGCTGTTGCGGTCATTGGCCCCGATGCACAGCGCCTCGTCAATGACCTGCTGGGAGTAGCGGATAACGTAAGATACCGGCTCGGCGGGTGATGTGACCGGCTCTGCTGTGGGCATGGTCATATCAAAAAGGGACATCTGCTGGCTCTCTTGGGATTTCAGCCCTTTGATGTCCCTGTTGATATGGTATTCGCCGCGCTCGATGATCTGCGCGGTCAGGTCCGCCACAAGCTGCCATGAAAAGACGCTCTCGCTGGTGCGGGAGAGATACGCACCCTCCCACATAAGCAGGCCGTCCTCCTGCGGCTTATAGCCCACGCGAGTGCGACTGCTGCCCACAAGAAGCTCCGTATAGCGGTCTTGATAGGCGGATTTCAGATACTCCGCGCGCTCGGTCACATCAGGATGGGCGGCAAAGTACATTTCAATCTGCTGTTTCTTATAGATCAGATCGTCCTCCGGGTTGGAGAGGATGGCATTAATCAGCCGCTCATTCAAAAACGCAGGAAGCTCACTGCCTCCTGCGTTTTCATCACTTAGTTGTAAATCAGCTCCGTCAGTACCGTTTCCTCCGCTGTCTGCCGGATGTTGTTCATCAGCCGCACCCATTTCATCTGATCGTGGGCTTTCAGTTCCTCCGTCACGCCCTCGGCTCTCGCCATCTGCGCTGTGATCTGCTCCATCCGAGATTGCGCCGTCTGCTCGATCTCCAAAAGATGCTCCGTCAGCTTCCCGCTGGTCAAGAGGTTGGTGTAGGTCACTCTGCGGTGCTGGCGCAGATACCGGCGTCGCATAAGGCCGTATTTCCCAAGCGTCACCTCCGGCTCCTGCGGGGGCAGCAGGTTGGGCAGACGGTACTCGCCCTGCATCGTATATGTCAGCTCGTTCATGCTCATGGCTCCTTTCTGTCTCGTTGTTTCTTCCAATGACAGGATACTCATCTTTGGGTACATCTGCAAATGTGCGATTTTGTTTTTCCGGCTGGCGCTCCGACGCCGTAACTGTCCGGGAGATCTCCGTGAGGCACATCTGCGCGATGTCCCCGGTAGCCACGCCCAGCGCATTGAGGGTCTGCGGCGTGTTGAAGTCCACAACACCCCGGAAGTCATCGTCCGTGAAGTAATCGGACGGGTCAATGCCGCAACGCACGAGGAGCATATACGCCACGCTGTTTTGCAGGGCGCTCCGATACTGCACCTCAAGATTCAGATCATCCAGCTCCTCCAAAAAGCTGTTTTCCTTATAGTAATGCAGCTCCTGAAGGTAGTCCTGCATATTGTCCTCCACGGCGTTTTTTGCCGCAGAGATCAGCGCAGCCGCAAGGGAGTATTTGTTTTCCAGCTCACCGAAACTGTTTTCCAGAGCCTCCGTGACCTCTTGCTCATATTCCCGGCGCATTGTCCAGATGGGAACTCGGCGGGAGAAGCGTCCGGGGTGGGTATCGGATACATCAAAATAGTATTTCAGCCGTGCGCGGCCTGTGGTGTCGCCGTCAAACACGGCAATGCCCGTCGCGCCTCGGTTGACCCAGCGCCCAAACTGGCGATTCCATTTGTCGATCTCCAGAACGGCGGTGGCGTCCGGGCGCTGGGCATAGAGTAAAAGCTGCTCATCAAAGGAGAGTCGAAAGTTCCGACAAGCGGTTGAAAGAAACCGCTGCCATTCCTGCGGCGCTGCCACCCGATCCTGCGTGCGCTTATATAGCTCCGTGATAAGCTCGTATTTCGTCGCCATCGGCGTTGCCTCCTATCCTGTTGGTTTTACCGTGCGTCGCCTCTGTCTTTTTGCTTGGGCTTGATGGCTCTGCCCTCGGCGTCATAGTTTTTTGGGTCGGCGGCAGGCGTGCCCCAGCCAAAAATGGAACCCGCAGACATGGCCGCTTCCTGTTGCTTGCTGACGCCCAGCTTTCGATTGAGAAGATCGGCGACCCTCCGGGCGCTCTCCGGGGTGCAGCCATCATCCGTGATCAAATACCCGTCCTTTCCGCGCTGCAATGCGATGACGCTGCCGGTAGATTGCAGCACGGAGAAGCACTGCTCAGGGAGAGAGGATCGGATAGGAATGACGGTGGCTCCCGTCATTTTCATTCTTTCGGCAAATTCGCAGATATGATAGAGATTATCTCCGATCTCCACATGATAGTCGTCGATATACCTGCATACATAATCGCGGGCTGCCTGCCCTTCGCGCATCATGCGGATACTGTCACCGTCGTCGATGCGGAATTTCTCGTTGTAGTCCGGGGTGATGAAGCGGATGCCCCGCGCGGCATGGGTCATGTGCCGATCCAGCCAATCCCGCTTGAAGCAGTAGCAGTACAGGTTATATTCGCCCTTGTTGGGGTTAAGCCGTAGCATAAAAGTGTAGGAGGGCGTATCCGCCCGGAAGCCAAATTCCCGATCATTTCCATAATTGCTTTCCGGGTGGCTGAAGCAGAACTTGGCCAGGCTGCGACGACTCTTTAAGATGCCGCCATACTGATCGTCAAAACGCAGGGCATTGATAACATCATCGAATTCGTCTTTGAAATCCTGCGTTTTCAAATCGTCCCGGTGACCTGTCCAGGAGGAAAGAAAAGCTTCTCCGTCTCCGTCCAGATCGCCGCGAAGATGCCCGATGCATCCGGCCTGTCCCTCAATTTGACTGCTCTGAGAATAGCTGTACATCCGCTCCTGCGGCGTCATAGGTCTGATAGTAAGTTCCATTATCGTTCACGCTCCTTATTGGATTTATTGTGTTTGTTCTGTAGCGCCGGCAAGAGATGCCGCTTGCGGAATGCCCAGTATTCCGGATGATTTCTCTGAACACTTGCGTCGATCACGCTTTCATATTTGCCCGGAGGGTAATGCTCGTTGACAGGGACCTGGTACAGCTTCCTGTCCATCAGCTCCCGTATGACAACCTGCGCGTCACAGTCTTCCTCGAAGCAGAGATAGCTGCCGTCGGTAAAGCCGCATTTTATAGCGGCGCCGGAAAGAACAGTGCCTGCAACGATTTGATGCACCATGATGCCGCCATGGCTCTCTGTGCCGACAGAGAAAACACCATCGTAAAGGGTGTGGCAGCTTTGTACTTTCCCCCAAGGAGAAAACCCAGGCTCCATCACTTTCTTTGCATCCAGTACCGATTGAATTTCTGCGACCCTTTCTGCCGCACGCTCCACCAAATCTTTCTGGGCGCTGAACAGATTGCTGTGGTAATGCCCCCAGTAATAGTTGCCATTGGAACATCTCCAGGTGACAAAATCATTGGGAATATGCTGGCTGACGCCAAGGACAAATTCGGTATCTCCTACATGAACCGAGTCCGTGATGATATATCCGGCATTCATTCTTTGGCTCATATCAGCGTGCCTCCTTTTCTATCTCCCGCAGCAGGGCAGCCACGGCTTTCCCCTTGCGGACAGTGTTCTTTTCGGACAGCACCTTGTTCTGCACACAGAGGACGGCCCGGATATTCGGCACCGTGATCCCCGGTATCTCCACCATTTCCTCCGGCGTCACCGTGAGTATCTGGATCGGGGAATACCCGGCCTCCTCAAAGATGCGGAACAGGCGTTTTTCAAAGCGTTCACGCTTCATATTTGCATATACTCCTTTCACCTGTGATATGTATGATCGGCGCTCCTGCAGAAAAATGTGTAATTATATGTCTAATAACCAAAGAAAAATGTGTTTAGCTGGCGTTGATAACATCAGAAAAATGTGATAAAGTATAGTGAACCTCTCAATGAAGGATGGTGACATGCTTGAAACGCAATGCGATTCAGATACTGATCAATTGGAAAGCCAGCGATGACCGCAAGCCTATGGTCCTTAAGGGTGCACGACAAGTCGGTAAGACATGGCTGATGAAAGAATTTGGGAGAAGCTGCTACGACAGCGCAGTCTATTTTAACTTTGACGAAGAAGACCAGCTCAAATCCATTTTTGAAGCAAACAAAAACCCCCATCGAATAATCGAACTGCTTTCTCTGATTGCCGGAGAGAAAATCGTTCCCGGCGAGACGCTGATTATTTTCGATGAAATCCAGGAATGCCCGGAGGCACTGAATTCCCTGAAGTATTTCAAAGAGAAGGCGAATGAATATCACGTCATTGCGGCCGGCAGCTTGCTTGGTACACTTCTTGCAGAGCCCAAATCCTATCCGGTGGGTATGGTCAATTTACTTGACATTTTCCCGTTAGGCTTCGATGAGTTTCTGGATGCAACCGATCCCGCGCTTTTCGCCTATTATGAAAGCATCCAAAAAGGTCAGGAGATTGAGGAGATCTTTCACCATCGCTTGCTGGATGCCTACAACAATTACTTGATTATCGGAGGAATGCCGGAATGTGTTGCCTCGTGGGTGAAATACAAGGATCCTGCGCGTATTTCTCAAATCCAAAAAGAGCTGATCGAAGTTTATGAAAACGACTTTTCCAAGCACAATGGCAAGGTCAACAGCGGGCGCATTCTCATGGTCTTTCGCAGCATCGTCGCGCAGCTTGCCAAACCCAATGAGAAGTTCATGTATGGGGCTGTCCGGGAAGGCGGCAGAGCGCGTGATTTTGAAGAAGCGATTGAATGGCTTGTTTCTGCCGGTATGTTGAACCGTGTCTACAATGTCTCCAAGATGGAGCATCCGCTTGCCGCTTTTGATAAGCTGGATCAGTTCAAGCTGTTTGTGTTTGATACCGGCCTTCTTAAACACATGGCCGGTATTGATAACAGCGCGATCCTCTTGAAAAGCGACTATCAGTTCAAAGGTCCACTGACAGAGAACTACATTTTGCAGCAGCTTCGCGGCCAGTTCGATGTTGAGCCCAGATATTACTCTGACAAGAACAGCGAGATAGATTTTGTTCTGCAATACTGCACAGAGATTATCCCTGTTGAAGCCAAAGGTGGAGAAGACAAGTCTGCACCTTCGTTCAAAAGGTATATCTCTGAGCATCATCCAGCTCATGCCATCCGGTATTCAAAACGTGGTTACAGAAAAGATGGGGAAATAACAAATCTGCCGCTGTATCTAGCACGAAAAACAAAAGACTTGCTATGAAAAGCCGCCCCTCAATGATGCGAGGGGCGGCTTCCTCAATCGGAAAAGGGCGGCCTCTCAGCCGCCCCAGGGTCTTATTTGCGCTTGCTCGCCCGGATGTGCAGGAACACCAGACCGCCGAGAATGAAAACGGCAAGCGCGATGGAAATGATCGTATTCGGTTCCATTACTTTTTCTCCTTCCGTTTTTTCTTAAATGCAAAGATGCTGCAGACAGCAGCCCCGGCAAAGCCCACGCCCGTCAGCGAATACCAAAGGACGGGATTGCGGTCATCGCCGGTCTTGGGTGTGTCGCGCAGCTCGTTGTGCATTTCAATTTTGACCTCCGCGTCGGTGCTGATCGTGACGATCTTATCCACGGGCAGCACATAGGCGGCGGAGGCGTTGTCGGACACCTCGGACACGCGGTAATCACCGCAGCGAAGCCCCTCAATGAAGATTTCGCCCCGCTTGTCCGTGGTGAACACCTTTTCATAGCCATTCGGCCCGGAAACACGGAAAGAAAAGCCCTCGATCCTGTTGTCCGAGGATGTCTTGAAGATTTTGAGAGCGCCGGTCTGCGGGTCGTTGATAAAGCAACCTTTCCCGGCCTCGTTCTCCACGATCACGGTCTTGCCGTGCTCCACGATCTCAAAGTAGTAGGCGTTTTCATCCAGGACAAAGCCTGCCGGTGCTTTCGTCTCGCGCGTGAAGTAGCCGCCATAGGTGAGATCGCCCTGCTCATAGACGCCCACGCTCACCTCCGGCAACGTTCCGAGCTTTTCATCGTCCTTATCCAGCTCCAAGTTGCCGTTGCTGTCGCGGTAGAGTTCAAACACAGCCCCGGTCAGCTTGTTTTCGGGGTAGTCCCGATCCACCTTGGTAAGCTGCACCGTGCCTCGGATCAGCGTGTTTTCCAGCTCCAGTTCGATCACAGCGCCGTCCTTATCCACGTTGACCTCAAAGGTCTTGTCGGAGAGGACGTAGCCGGTGGGCGCAGAAATCTCATGCACGATCCAGTTTCCATAGGGGACTTTGGCAAAAGAAAAGCCGCCGTCCTCGGCGGAGGTGGCGGTCAAAATGGCGGTGCCGGTGGTAAACTCGATTGTTTCTGGCTTGAACAGTCCGATGACTGCCCCGGACAGCGGCGCGCCTGCATCGTCCTTTTTCAACCCGTGGACTTCACCGTACATCAGACGGTTTTCCATGCGCTTACCCTCATTGACCTTGATTCCCACCAGCGCAGTATCTTGTCCGGCGTAATCGAAGCTGATGGGATACTTGGTGTCGGGCAGGATATAGTGTTCATCCGTGGACAGCTCTTTCAGATAGTAGCTGCCCAGCGGCAGGTCGGTCTTGATGGCGGCATAACCGTTGCTGTCAACGGAAACGATCTCCATGATGCCGTCCACGGGGATGGTGCTGCCATCGGCGGCGGTCAACTCCTGTGCGGCATAGAGGCCAAAGGTGACGGCGCTGATCTCGCCGCTCATGCCGATGCCAAACTGCTCGTCGGCAATCAGCACCTTGTTCAGCGTGACGGCGGCTTTCTGACGCTCATTGTTGAAGCTGGCCGCTGTCTCGGTGATCTCCACCTCCTGCCCGGCATAGACAAGCTCCACGGTACGAACTTCGGTGTTCAACACCATACCGTAAGGTGCGGTCACTTCGGAAATCTCGTATTTACCCAAATAGAGCGCCTTGCTCTCGGCCTCACCGGTGTCCCCGGTAGTGATGGTGTCCACCACATCCCCGGCAGAGTAGCGGAGGGTGCCGTCCAGCGTGACCACATCCTCGGCAGCGCGGATCTCGTAGACCGCACCGGGAAGCCCGCGCAGCTCATAGATGGGCTGGTAAAAGCCCTTGGAGGTGACGGTGGCGAACACCTCGCCGCTCTTGCTGATCTTGATGATGCCTTTCTGCGCAGTGTTCTCCTTGGTGACTTCCACGACGGTGACGGAGTTTTCCTCGGAGGCGTCATCGGCGGTCACATCGAAATACACAGGGGCGCTGTTCAGTACATAGCCGTAGGGCGCGGATACCTCCACCAGCGAATAGCCCGTACCGTACTCCAGCTGTTCGGGCGTAATGAGATAGCCATGGTCGTTGGTGTAGAATGTGTCGATGGTCGTAACTTCGGGATAGGTGAAGGTCTGCGTAATGAGCGATCCGTCCGGGCGGTAAAGCTGGAAGCCTGCACCCGCATACGGGATGGGCTTGCCCGTCTCGGCGTCCACCTTGATGACCTTGATATAGCTCTGGAACACGGCGTTGTTGATCAGATAGCGGTAGGTTTGGCCGTTATTGGCGACATACACATCAAAGGCGGGCATCAGCTCCCGGCCATCCCAGCCGGATACCTGCTCCACGGTATAGATGCCATAGGGCAGGTCTTTACTCTGTGCAAAGCCGTTCTCGTCACAGGTGATGAAGTCTTTCTCGCTCTCTTTGGCAGAGCCGTAATCCCCGGCAGCTTTCAGATAGATGGCAAAGGTTGCGCCTACCTCCGGCGTTTCGATCTGCGTCTCGCCGTCGTCGCAATGCTTGATGATGGCGATGTTGCCCTTGATGATCTGCTCGGTCACGTCCAGAGAAACAGAGTTGTATTCCACGATGAAGTGATTGGCCTCCGCCCCGATATGATGGATGGAGCTATCCAGCAGATAACCCTCGGACGGGCTGATCTCCCGGATCGACCAGTCATCGCCGCACACATACGAGGCCGTCACAAACTGGCCTTTTCCATCGGTGGTGTAGGTGTCGATCAGCGTATCGCCTTGGTACACACCGTAGACAGCCCCGGCCAGCGTTGCGTCGCCCTGCGCCGTGCCATTGCTGCTGTCGCTCTTGGTTACAGTAGCGTTCCACTTCTTCAGAATGTTGGAAAAGCTCTTTTCCGTAACCTTATTCCATTCGATGGCGGCTTTCTGGCTGGCGGGGACGACATATTTCACCGAAACGTCCACTTCCTCCAGCGTGTAGCCGGAGCCGATCAGCACATCCTTGAAAACCGCCTTGCCCGTGCTGTCCGTAACAGCGTACTCGTCCACGGCCAGCCCGGAGAGGGATGTTCCGTACAGGTGGAATTTGATCCCCTCCACCATTCCGTCCTCGGAAGTCTTGGTCACGGTCAGATCACCGCGCTTGAGTACATTGTTAAAGGTCACAGTGGTCGTGCGGCCTCCGATCACAGTCACGCGCTGTACATCCTGGGGCAGATAGCGGTCAAAGCTCTGCTCAGTCACGGTGTAGACGCCGGGGATTAAGCCGTCCACAAAGATGGTGCCATCCTCGGCGGTGGTGACAGTGCGCTCCATCTTCTCGCCGGAGATGGTGAAGCGGATACCGGCCACCACGCCGTCCTCCGAAGTCTTTTTCAGATCAAGGTTACCGGTGGGCGTCTCCACATTCAGATAGGCGTACACGGGATCAGCGTTCTCCACGCCGGTCACAACATCCTGCAGGTTGGGATCACCGTAGGCGATCAGTTTGGCGCTGGAGCTGACGGTGGGAATGTTGTTTCGGCTGGCTGTGATCGTCACCGTGCCGTCGAAGGGATCATCGGCAGAAAGGGTCAGCGTGTTCCCGGACTTGGAAACGGACACCTTGCTGTTGGAGCTGGAGAAATTAAACTCTGACAGAACACTGTTTGTGTCCGTGAAGGTGAGGCTGTATTTTCCGTCCTTGTATTCCAGATCCTGCGAGGCTACGTCGGCAGAGCCTGACATAAAGCAGGGAATGACGCTGTGCCGCTGCATCCAGGCCACGATCTGATTGTAGTCGGCCAGTACGCCGGTGTTCGGCTGATTGCTGCCAAACTGAATGTCATAGATGGCGGTGCTGACCTGCTTATACGGCGGGGTGGATTCGCGGCAGCCGGTAACAAACTCCCACACAAGCTCGGCGGTGGCCACCCATTTCTCGTCGTCGCTCCCGCTGAGGTTGCTCCAGTTGCCCTGATAACCGTACAGAAGCGCAAGGCCGATTGCCTTTTTTTGACCGGCTGAAAGAGCATCCCAGGCAGCAGAGGAGCTGCGGTACAGCGTGTCGTTCACCAGAAGATGGCGGCCCGGCTGGATACAGTAGGCGGTTTCTCCATCCACAAACATCCTGGGCTTGGGATGGCCCGTGCCTCCAGCCAGATACCCGTCCACATCGGTTTCTCCGTTGTAAAGGATCATGTTGCCGTTGGAGTCGTAGCAGTAGTCGAATGTGATATTCCCGGCTTCCCCGGCAGCAAAGGCGGTGGTTCCCGGAATAAAGGAAAATGCTGTGATCGCCGCCAGGACAAAAGCGGCGATCCGTTTGAAGATTTTGCTTTTCATCTTTGACCTCCTGTTGGTTTGCTGACTGAAATAATCAGCCGCAGAAATGAAAAAAGCTCCTGCCTTTTTCGGTAGGAGCAAGGGGAACAGTCTCTTTTTTCGGTTGGTACAGTTGGTTTGAGGGGGTGAGGTGTGGAGAGGGGGAACAGCCGATTTCCCCAGGCACAGTATAGGGGCACACTACCCCCTTGGCGGACGTCGTCACAAACTCCATATCGCTCATTTCGCCGCAAGCGGCAAAAATCGCTCATTCCGTTGCTCCTCCTTTTCCCGAAAAGTCCCGGACTTTTCGGGAGCCCTTTAACGCTCCATGCTGCGCTGGCGCTTGTAGTACATGTCCAGCGCCTTAACGATGGTATCCTCGATCTTCTGCGCGGGTGTCCCCGTGGGAAAATACTTGCTGATACGTTCTCTCGGCATACGAAACTGCTCCTTTTGATTTGGCTTTTCCTCCTGCATGATGGACAAGATGACCTCCTCGGTCAGCTTGCCGTTCTCGGAGAATTGGCGCATTTTGATGGTTTGGGCGTGTGACGGTGTGCAGTCCTCCAGCTCCATCATTTCATGGAGCGTGGTCTGCTCGTTTTCGGGCAGGTAGGACAGCTCCACGGCGGGACGCATGGCGATCTTGCCCTCGTCCACCATGTCCAACAGCGGCGGGATAAGGTTAGTCAGACGGATATAGCGGCGCACTTGGTCTTGACTTTCACCCACAGCTTTTCCGAGTTCCGCGCGTGAGGTAGACTTCTGTGCCACTGGCACAGAAGTTAAATCTGTGCGTTGCCCCTGTCGCTTCATGGCTTCCAGTCTCATCTTATAGGCAAAGGCTTTCTCCGAGGGGAGGATTTTTTCGCGCTGCAAGTTGCTGTCCACCATGATAATGATCGCTTCATCATCGGTCAGATCGCGTACAAGGCAGGGCATGGTAGGCTTTTGCGCCAGCTCGCTGGCCATCTTGCGCCGGTGGCCTGCCACCATTTCATAGCCGCCGCTCTCCTTGGGACGCACCATGCCGGGGACAAGAACACCATACTGTCGGATACTGTCGGACATTTCCATCATGGCCTCGTCCATTTTCACCTTAAAGGGATGATTGGGAAAGTCACTGATCTCGGAAAGCGGAATGTCTACAACCGTTTCCCGCTTGGCGGCGTCACGTTCCTCCTGCGTGGTAAAAAGGTCATCTACCGAGGTCAGCAGACCTGCTACGTTGCTTTTCCCCAAAGCCCGTCACCTCCTTTACCAGCTCACGGTAGGCGTTTGCCGCCCGTCCCTTGGGATCGTGTCGGAAAATGCTCTTGCCTGCGGTGCTGACTTCCGCCAGCCGCACCGTTGCGGGGATCACGGCCTCCATGACGGGCAGGCGCTTTCCGTAGTTCTCCTTGACGGACTTCACAATGTCCTTGCGGAAATTTGTCTCATTCGCCATCGTGAGAAACACGCCACCAATCTTCAGCTTGGGATTGATCTGCCGCTTGATGCTCTGCACCGTGCCGATCAGCTCCGCCATGTCCTCGGCGGCCAGATAATCCGCCTGCACAGGAATGAGAACGTAGTCCGACGCGGACAGCGCGTTGATGACCAGCATACCGAGGGACGGGCGGCAATCCAGCAGCACATAGTCATAGTCCTTTTTTACGCCGTCCAGATACCGCTTCAAGACTGTCTCGCGGCTCATGGTGTTGACCAGCCCGATTTCCACCGCCGAAAGAGTGCGGTTTGCCGGGATGAAGTCAAGGCCCTCGTCGTGGTGCATGATCTCCGGGTGTTCCGTACTGTCCTGTCCCGCCACAATGTCGTTCATCACATTGCTGAGGGTCAAGGGCAGCTCATGGGGCTTGCGCTCTCCCAACATCTTTGTGAGGTCGCCCTGCGGGTCAACATCCAGAAGCAAGACCTTGTTCCCATCCTGCGCCAGCCCTGCGCCGATGCAGTACACGCTGGTGCTTTTGCCAACGCCGCCCTTTTGGTTGGCAACGGCAATCACCTTTGTTTTCGCCATATTGGTTTCCTCCTTTCACCGATTTAGCCGCCCACGGCGATGGTGGGCGGCTATGTACGGACATGAAAAAGCCGCCTACTCTGAAACAGAATAGACGGATTACCGGGATAATGTGGAGTCAAGCGGTATGTTTTTTATACATATTTACATCTAGTAAATCACATTTTTCAAAAAAATGTCGTTGACAAAGGCTTCATGTCGTTTATAGCATAGTTTGTTAAATCCTTTAAGAAAGTAAGATGAATTTTACGTTTCGGAATGAATACATCTGTTGATAATGAGATAGATGGCATAGGGAAAACCGTCATGTCTATTGACGCAATTTTTTTCTTATCAATTGCGATAACACCATTAATTACATCTTCTGAATTTTTAAGCAAATAACGCAAGGACGACCAATTTTGGTGTTCCAATGCATTTTCTACCAACTCTAAATATTGCCTAAACTCAATTAAAGCTCTTTCATGTTTTAGATGTAATGCAAAATCAAATGGAGACATATTAGGGGGAGTATTATCTATAATATAGTTTGCAAGAACTGGCATCTCAAATTTTAATTGTGAAAAATCTAGTGCCCGGTAAGTCTCTTTGTAATAATCCTCAATTGTTTTATCAAAATTTGACTGAAATTTCATTCTTGTCAGACCTGCCATCAATCTTTCTCGGCTGTAGAACCCTCGCAAAAAGATCTGCCTTTCTTCACAAGGCAAATAATCACAATCATATTTGTTGCTTAATAGCATATACCGAAAAGCGCCTTCTCCTATGGCAGTCGTGGTGGGAAACATCTGTTGCTTGTACCAATAAATGTCGTCAGCATCAACTGGGCTTGTGTCTCCTGGCTTTCCAAGAAAATGACAATACAACTTAACCGCTTCATCGCGATATTGTTCATTTATATCCTCAATGGGCTGCAAAGCATCTTTTATTTGGCTCGGATAGGTAAGCCACCAATTGTGATGATTGGCAGGATAATATACATTATCCCATAACATTATTGCTGAAAGTAAATCTGCATAAGGTCTGGATTTTGGTATCAAATTATCATTAATATCTGCTATGACATTTTCCATAAACCAATTATCTACCATGATGTTATTCATGCTTTACCAACCTCCAAATTGTAATGGTAAGGAATTATTACACAATTTGCATATGTGTATATAATTATTATAAATCTAGCAGTATGGCGTGTCTATATAATTTGCATAAATGTCAAATCCGAAAAAATACTGTTTAGGCCGAGAATAGTAAAGTACTATGTTCTCTCCGTGTGTAAATTAGATATGGGTTTTCAAGAGGAAGTAGAGACATATTAAAGAGTTGGCGACTATAGAAGTCCGAAAGCCAGTAAATTTAGTTCTGTATGTTTGGCAGATTTGACCGAAATCCCGATGAACTGCCAGCTGACAAGGAAATCAATAAGGTACTCCCTTGGAATATAGTATCGGCGCTTTATGTAAAGGCTTTTAAGATATTGCTTGGTACACCATCGCTCAACAGAGGTTTTCCCGTATCCGGTAAAATCGGATACTTGCTTTATAGTCATGACATCCGGCCAGGATGCCAGTTCCTTTTCATAAAACTGCCTCATCACAAGCAAATCATGCTCGGACAACACTCTCGGCTGCGGGATACGGGGCTGTTTGTAATAGCCCTCCGGGGGCTTATAGTATTCGGGATGAATGTCCCGATCCTCCAAGTAATGAATCACGTCTGTTGTTTTGATCATGAAACGCCGGGTTTTCTTCCCGCTGTCCAGGCAAGGGACGAGGCCACTTTCCAGAAGAAACAGGCAGGTCTTTTTGCTGATATGACAGACTCGGTACATCTGATCTTTTGTTATGTAGATGGGGTACTGCTCTAATATGTCTTGGTATTGGATTGTTGTGTCCATGTCGTACACCTCTCATTTTTTTGCCAACAGCAGAAGATCGGTGTTTTTTCTCTCCGACGAGATCACTAGAATGCTGGATTTTGCTGTGAAAACAGGGCTTGCGTTCTCTCCTGTTTTCTCTCCTTTCTCCCCAAATTCTCTCCTTTTTCCGGTTTTGGAGGCCATTTTGAGGGCTGACGCGGTGAGTTCGAATTTTCCTTGACGCCATGCGGCTTTGCGGTTACAATTGCCTTGAAATAAGCGGCTTTGAAGGCTCTCCGGGGCTTCCAATACGAGGTGCTATTTTCGCCCAACTTCCGCTAAAGTCTGTTCGGGGTACAACACTCGAAATCAGGTAGTCTCGCAAGAGGCTCGTGGGTTCGAATCCCACCCTGTCCGCCATACAAATAGTCCCACCCTCTCGGGTGGGACTATTTGCATAAAAGAGGGTGGGATTCGAGGGGCGAGGGAGTGAATGACAGCCCGGTGGGCTGTCAGAGCCGAGCCCGGGCCCGCCCGCAGGCGGGGAATCCCACCCTTTTTATAACAATGATCCTTCCTCCTTGTTCTTCTCTGCCTCACTGTGATATGATAGAAAAAACACCGGGAGGCGAGGCCATGAACATTCATTTCATTCAACAGGATCCCTGGGTCGAGGGCGGCGAGTATCTGAACTGGGCCGGGCGGAACGGACACGGCGTTTCGATCACGCGCTGCTGGCTCGGTGAGACGGTGCCGCAGGAGGCGGAAGCGGACTGGCTGATCGTGCTCGGCGGCTGCCAGTGCCCGGCCACGACGAGAGAGGAGTGCGCCTATTTTGACGCCGCCGCCGAGCGGCGGCTGATCCGCGCGTATCTCGAAGCCGGGCTCGCCGTGATCGGCGTGTGTCTCGGCGCGCAGCTGCTGGGCGAGGCGCTCGGCGCGCCGTATGAGCACAGCCCGGAGCGCGAGATCGGCCCCGTAAAGGCACGGCTGACCGAGGCCGGGCGCGCCGATCCGTTTTTCAAGGCCTTTCCCGCCGTGTTCGACGCCGGCGAGTGGCACAACGACATGCCGGGGCTGACGCAGGATGCCGTGATTTTGGCCGAGAGCGACGGCTGCCCACGCCAGATCGTGCGCTACGGAAAATGGGCGTACGCTTTCCAGACCCACATGGAGTTTACTCATGAGATCGTCGCCGCGGGACTCGCCGACGTCGGCGGGAAAATCCCCGTCAGCGGCCGCTTCGTCCAAAGTGAGAAGGCGCTGCTGGCTTATGACTATACGGAAATGAACCGTCTGCTCTCGACCTTCCTCGACGCGCTGGCGGCAGCGTATGAAAGCCGGCTCTGTGCAAGGTAAGCACTGCATATAAAGCGCTCCCTTGTCCCATAATTATCTGTTTGTTGGAGGACACGGCTGATGAGCCGATTGATAGACACTTTTATAGAGGGCATATTAGTTTTTCTCTCCATATTTGCTCTTCAAATGCTTCACATCGCAATCCAACCATTTTCAGCAGGCGTTCCACCTTATTGTAAAGATTCATTTGCTGTAGTTTTTATTGCCAAAGATATACTGTACTATCTTGTTTTTTGGGTGCTTTATATAGTCGTGTTGCACGAGGAGAACCCAAAAGCAAAGAGTGGAAAGCCAAAACTGATTGGAGCAATCGCTATTCAGGGCGTGGTTCTTTGCATTAGAGGAAGCGCCTCCCTGTTAGACAATGATGTTTTTTTCGGGCTGTGTGAAATAATGGTTCCCATTCAGTGGTTTGTTGTATTATATCTATTTCACATATCTGAAAAAAGTCGATATTCTCTCCGAACTGCTATTATTGGATTACTGATTTTGACCGCACTCTGGCTTCCCTTATCGTTGCATTATGACTATTCTGCGTTAGCAAAGATTAGTAATCTTCAAGTATCATATTATGAGACATCTAATGCAGTAACGACACAAAAAAATAATACGACCTTTCTTTATAGTCTCAAATATGCAATAGGCGAAAGCACTTACGGAACTGTTTTTTTCCTCTTCTGCAAATTCAAATCCGAGTATCAGGAAAGAAAAGAGAGGCGTGTATCGAAAAGGATAGCTCAACTACTTTTGTCCTGCTTATTATCTTTTACGGCTTACCTGATATGCCTTTTTGTAGCTCCAAGCGGTTGTTTTGTAAGTGCATCCAACATAAATCAAAACTCTTTCAAACGTAGTGGCCTAAACTTTTCAACTCAAATAATTGAGATATATCGAATCAACACTAAACATTCAGCTAAAGAGTTGGTATACAGTAAAACGAACTGTAAAGTAAGATATGACACGCAAAAGATAACGTCTTTTTCTGTGGATGGTTATTATCCGGCAATTCAATCAACACATAGTAATGACCTTACATCCTTTTTTGATAATTCCTTGATAGTATCAGAAAGCGATCGCGAGGTAGGTCTATTCTGCAATCACATAGTGGTAATAGCTAATGAAGAAAGCGCTCAAACAATCCCGATTGATTTGATTGGGAAACAACCAGAAAATGAAAGTCTTTTGGCACTGTGCCGGGAAACCGTCGAAAAAAACCTGTTCTATGTGTTTCCCTATAATGCACAATACCTAATAAAATGGGACAAAGAATATATAACCCCATACTTAGGGAGCTTTGTGGAAATGGATTTCTCGCTTAAAGAACAGATTGAAGAAAATGGCCTTCGCCCGGAATATGTGCAAATGGAAGCAATAAGATTGCTGAACACAGGGGTCGGTTCCCCGTCCCGCGAAGAAAACAGCAAATGAATCACGCCGCCACGGCGTGAGGCAGGGGACGGTTAATGCGAAAAAAGAAGGGGTAAGCCCCTGAAAAAGGCTGCAAAAACCAAGCCCTGTCGAGCAGAGCCGAAAAACCGGGGAACACATGGGACATGGGACAGGGGACGGTTCCTTGTCCCGCCGTTCTTAGCTTATATGCTATAAACGGGACACGGAACCGTCCCCCTGTCCCATAAAGCGCTCCCCTGTCCCACATGATGTTCCATAAGGCACATGAAAGGAAAAAGGATGAAAGAATACAAGGTTTTTCAAGTTCGCTGTGAAAAAGGAACGACAATACACAATCTTTTCTCGTTGATAGACAAAGAGGTCGTCTATCATGACGTCTTCTTTGAATTGAGTGGGGTGCATTCTGGGCGCGCCGCCAAACAGCCGTTCAATACCAGTTCGGAATTTTATCATTCTTTTCAAGCAAATGACCACAATAACAACATATGGAAGGTTTTTTCCAACCTTAACAATAATTGGAAATGGGAAAACCCGCATAACACAAGATCCTTATCACCTGGGGAATTGCACGATTTGATAGATTTTGCCGATCGCGCAGGCCCCTCTCAATACGGAATGGTCATGCTGGGCTTCGACGGGATCGAGTGGGACCCGGGATGCGTCACGTCTGGGACATATGGATATGAAAAAGCGGTGAGCCTATTCGCTGGTGGCTACAACTACCTGTCCAATTCTATCATTATATCAAAAGATAATTTTTCTAAAGGAATATCGTGCTACATCGCCTGCGAAAGCAAATACCAAAACACACCGAACTTACAAAAAATGCTTAAAGCCCTTGGCAAGCTTGTATACGAAGAGACATTTTTCGCTCCAAGCGATTTGGAAGAGCGCCCTGAGTGGGAACGCAGATATGAAAAAGCGAAGAGCGATTTTTCCGCGATGCGCAGCACGCTGCCTGATTTCTTTCAAACGCTGCCGTCGTATCAAGAGTTTCCCTATCCGCCTAAGAACGTGAAGCTCGAAGAAATCATGCAGGCCGAGAGGAATGCTCCGACTTTGAACACCAAGAAGATCTCGCGCCCGGCTTTTCAGGCAAACGGCTGGCATGCGGCGAAAACAAAACACTGGGCGATCTGTTACGAAAAAGCGTGCGGTGACGGGACTGTGCTTGCGATCATAGATTCGACGCACAGAGGACACATGTTGCAAACATTGCTTCAGTATAAAAGCGTATATTTTTCGTTTGTGGATAACATCAACTTTATTAAAGAACCATTAACTGTGGAGGAAAGCCAAGAGTATTTTGATGAGCTAATGTTAGTTTTGAATTATGCAGTCTCCTTCTTAAATGGGACAGCTGATAATTCCCCGTCCCACGAAAAAGACAACAAATGTAGCTAGGTTAAAAAGACAAGGGGACGGAGCTTTTGTCTTGTCCCACATGGGACAGAAAACGGTTCCTTGTCCCAAGATGACCCCCCAATAAAACCCACCACCACGGCGCGAGGAGCTACTCTCCCCTGTCCCAGTACGTCAGGCGGCGCGAATGACCGGTGTGCCGAAAACGACAGTCGCAAGGTGCAGCGGATAACGTGCGAACAATGGGACGCGGAACCGTCCCTTGTCCCATGGAGTTTGAATCAGTATTAAGGCAGTTTAACAGAGATGGAACGCTAAATCCGTTGTTTGATGAATTTGCGGCAAGAATTACACATATTGCGCTTCCTGGAGGAAACTAATGGAAAATGAAATCACTATAGACAGAATTAACAATTATTTAAAATCACAGTTGTGGATGGATTTCACATTATCGTCAACAGATCCTGGAACAGTTGAACTCATCGGGCGAATAGATGAGGCGGGTGGAAAAGTAAAAATTAAAATACATTTTCAAGAACCGTACTTGATAATCTCCCCTCTTTATTTCACATATGAAGGCAAGAACGATTTTATTGCTGTTCTTAAAGATGAGTACGCATATAAAAAAAACGTTATGTACAATATTTGTCAAGGGAATACATTATTTCAATTACGGAACACAAATATTAAAGGTGACATCATTATTGCAGCGAGAAAAATAAGTGCTGAAATAATGTGAAATGGGACAGAGGACGGTTCTCTGTCCCACGAAGATGGGGAACACAGGGGACAGTACTGTGTTGGGACATTGGGACAGGTGGGACATGGGACATTCCCCAAATGAAAGGAGCCCTTTGTGAAAATATGGCATCTAAAATATGATTCTGAAAAATATGATAGTTTCTTCCCCGCTGATCCCTCAGCTTTGGATATTATTCTTTCCTTTGACGGGAGAAGCCAAAAGAGTGCTTGGAGGCCGTTTTATGTGGAACGTGCCAAACCAGAAAAAAGACTTCCTCTTAGCGATATCCCTAATTTTCTTGTTGGTGTCCCAACATTTAGCGAGAGAGCGTTAGATGCATTATACCCAATAATTGAAGATTCCGTCGAAATACTTGATATTTGTTTTTCTGAAGGAAAGTATTATCTTGTTAATGTGACAAGAGTAATAGATGTGATTGACTACGATTTATCGAATTTCGTACGGTTTTCGACTAATCAGCGAATTATGAAGTTTAACAAATATGCCTTTAAACAGTCAGAGGCACTACAAAAATCAAACATATTCAAAATCATTGACGCTCCAAAAGATAGAGCATTTGTTTCAGATCTATTCAAAAAAACAGTAGAAATGAACGGGTTAACAGGTTTTATTTTTCAAGAGGTTTGGGATAGCGATCAAAGTGGGACAGGGGACGGTTCCCCGTCCCACGAAGAAAACAGCAAATGAATCACACCACCGAGGCGCGAGGAGCTACTCTCCCCGCGCCTCGGTTTGCTATTACTCTAATTTTCAGTCCTTTTTTCCTTGAAACATATCACAATGACAATTCATTATGTGTAAAGCCAACAAAAAAATGCATCCGTAACCCCCGCTCACAAACCGCTCCCCCGCCCGTTGGGCGGGGGAGCGCTGTTTTATTCCGCTCTTTTTCAGATCTTCGCGAGGAAGCACTCCTGGCTGGCGATCTCGGAATAGAGGATCGCGTGGCCGGCGGTGTCGTAGACGCGGATGACCTTTTCCATGTCCGCCTCGGCCTCGTCGCCGAGCAGCGCGCGGTAGCAGTTGTCATAGGTCTCGAAGAGCGCGTCGTTGAACTCGCAGCCTCTCTCGCCGCGGTAGAGCGCGGTGTAAAAGGTGCCCGCCTCGACGAGATCCTGGAAGAAGTGGCTGCCGTAGCTCAGCTCCGGGCGCAGACCGTGGGAGCTGTAGGCCAGCTCGCACAGACAGTCGAAGTGCGAGACCTCGGTATAGTTCACCGGCACACCGAGAGACGGCGTCGTCGTGCCCCAGCGGCCTGGCCCCATCAGCACGGTGCGCTCGTCGCGCAAAAGGGCGTTGAGCCGGCCGATGCAGCGGGCGACGTGGTATTTCTTCTGCTCCGGCAGGTCGAGATAGCTCTCGACGTCTACGTTAATGATATACCGCACCGGCAGCGCCACGTTGCCGCCCATGAAGTTGCCCGAGATGCGGAAGAAATAGTCCTGCACCTTGGGCTTGACGCCCTGCGCGCCGATGCCGCGCGTCTGCAGCGGGCGGCACTGGAGGAGGTTGATCTTATACTCGCGGTCGGGGCGGAAGTTGCAGGCGAATTCCACGTCTACGGGATAGTCGTACTTTTCGGCGAGATCCCCCATCAGCTTGGTCATGACCGCGCAGAAGTCCGTGCGGCGCAGCAGCTTGTCAAAGTTCACGATGTCCGGCACGGGATAGTCCACGCCCATCTCGCGGAAGCGGGCGCGCGTGGGCGCGTCGGGCTCCATGAAGAGATAGGAGTCGGTCTTGAGATCGGCCTTGTCGAGTTTCTCGATCTCGACGGTCTCAAAGCGGTTGGTTTTCAGGTTGATCGCGTCGAGCTTGTGCTGGGAGTATTTATACTCGTCGCCGTAGGCCACCTTCGGCGGGGCCAGCGGGCGCGCCATGTCGAGGAGCTTGGCATAGTCGTCGGCCTCGCGGTCGACCGCGCGGGTGCCCATGCCCATGACGAGACGCAGCGCGCCGCGGTTTTCGTCTGCGGCGGCCGCGGAGGTGACATAGAGATTCTGCGAATGGCCCACGCCCGCGATGTGCGGGAAGTAGTAATCGCCGTGGATGTCGCCGCTCACGCGCATGACCAGCAGCGCCATCTGCTCGTCGCGGCTTAAAAGATCGCGGTCGGCGCGGTAGCGGATCGCGTCCTCGTTGACCGTTGAGGCATAGACCGTGCGCACCGCGGCCTCGAATTCGGCATAGCGCTCCTCCGGCGTGCCCTGGTTGGGGCAGAAGACGCTGTCATACTTGCCGGCGAAGGCGTTGCCGAAGCCGTCTTCGAGGATCGAGGAGGAACGCACGATGATCGGCGACTGGCCGAAGTATTCGAGCATCGAGCGGAACTGCTCCTTGATCGAGGGCATGAATTCGCCGTGCAGCAGCTTTTCGCGGATCTGCGGCGCGACGGCGAGATAGTCCTCGACGTCGACCATCTTCGTGCGCAGACTCCACGCGTCGTTCTGGACGAAATAGGTATAGAACACGTCCGCGCCGATGAAATAGGAATCGTGCGGCTCGATGCGCCGGGCAAAGAGCTCGGGGTCGGTGGCCCGGAGCACGCGGCGCGCCAGCAGCATGCCGACGGCCTTGCCGCCGATGCAGCCCGTGCCGATCTCGCGCTTTTTGATGGCGATGAGGTCGGCGGTCGTAAAGTACTTGCGGCACAGGGCAAAGCGCTGAGGCTCGTTGCCGAGCAGGCAGCGGATGATGTTGTCACGGTGTGCGAGCGCCTCGGGGGCGGTCTGCTCGGCCTCGTCCTTGCCGGCAAAGTCGAACATGCTGTCCCAGCAGTCGCGCCGCTCGCCGGTCTGGGTGAAGATGTCGAAGATGCCGTAGCTCTCGGCGCTGGAGGTGACGAGGGTGCTGTTCGCGCCCTCGATCTTCACCGGGAAGTACATGTATTCCGTCTGGCGCCCGTCGACCTTGACGGCGTGGATATAGGTCGCGGCGTTCATCGTGCGGATGTTCAAAAGCACGGGCGCGGCGTGGCGGATGCGCGAGACCGTTTCGTAAATGTGCTTTTCGTACAGGATCGGCACATAGGCGATCGACTGCTGCTCCTGCAGGAAGGGGCAGGTCAGACAGAAGAAGTTGCACACCATCATGTCCGAGAACCAGTATTTCTGCAGCTCGGTGAGACAGTCGAAGATGTAGAACACGCCCGCGCCCTCGGAGGCGATGATGCGGTGAACCTGGACGGCAAAGGTCTCGAAGCCGACGGTGGGGTCGAGCGTGTATTTCTTCACGTTCGCGCCGCGTTCGGCCAGCGCCTGGGCGTCGATGACCTCGTCATGCTCGCCGAAGCGCAGATAGACGATCCGCTGGCCGCCGCGCGCGGTGGAGGTCACAAAGCGGGTCGCGGCATACATATAGTCGCGGATGTGCTCGACCTGCCACAGCACCGTGTCGCCGCTGCGCAGACCGTCGATCGCGCGGTCAAGGCCGTCGATTCCGCTGGCGATGCGTCTGGGGTTGTCCATGCCCTTTCCTCCTTTACTGTATTGTCAGAATAAAACCAGTTTATCATCCGCAGGGGCTGTTTTCAACGAAAAATCTGTGGTATAGTAAAGGAAAATGCAGCATGGGAGGTTTTTGCCGTGCCATACGATTTTACGACCGTTCTCGACCGCCGCGGTATGGACTCGATCGCCGCGGACATGATCCCCTGGGACGTTTCGGTGGACGAGGGCTTTGACGCGATCCCGATGTGGGTCGCGGACATGGCCTATCCCGTCGCGCCGCCCGTTCTCGACGCGATGCGAAAGAGACTGGAGTTCCCGTCGCTGGGCTACTATGCGATGAGCGAGGAATATTATGACAGCATCCTCTCCTGGCAGCGGCGGCGCCACGGCGCAGAGGGGCTGGAGCGCGAGCACATCGGCTATGAAAACGGCGTGCTCGGCGGCGTGGCCGCGGCCGTCCAGGCCTTTACCGCGCCGGGGGAGAAGATCCTGGTCCACAGCCCGACTTACGTCGGCTTTACGCACACGGTGGGAAATCTCGGGCGCGTGCTCGTCCACTCCCCTCTTCGGCGGGACGAGGACGGGATCTGGCGCATGGACTATGCCGACATGGAGGAGAAAATCGCCGCAGAGCATATCCATCTTGTGATCTTCTGCTCGCCGCACAACCCCGCCGGGCGCGTGTGGGAGCGCGCGGAGCTGGAAAAGGCGATGGCGCTGTTTGAGAAGTACGACTGTCTCGTGATCTCGGACGAGATCTGGTCCGACATCGTGATGCCGGGCTTCCGCCACATCCCCACCCAGTCGGTGAGCGAGGATGCGCGGCGGCGCACGATCGCCTTTTACGCGCCGAGCAAGACCTTTTCGCTGGCCGGGCTCGTCGGCTCGTATCACATCGTCTATAGCCGGTATCTGCGGGAGCGTCTCGTGCGCCAAAGCGAGCAGAGCCATTATAATTCCTGCAACGTGCTGTCGATGCACGCCCTCGTCGGCGCCTATTCGCCGGAGGGCGAGCGCTGGGCGGAGGAGATGATCCGTGCCGTCGACGGCAACTTTGCCTATGCCTGCGGCTTTATCGCCGAGCACTTCCCGGGCGTGAAGGTCATGCGCCCGCAGGGGACGTATATGCTGTTCCTCGACTGCCACGACTGGTGCGCCGCCCACGGCGTTCCGATCGGCGAGCTGCAGCGCCGCGCCGTTCGCAAGGGCGTGATCTGGCAGAACGGCGAGGATTTCGTCTGGCCGGAGACGATCCGGATGAATCTCGCGCTGCCGCTCTCGCGGCTGCAGGAGGCCATGGAGAGGCTGAAGCAGTACGCGTTCGTGTGATCGGGACACTGCGCAGCTCTCGACGTGGAAGCCGAACAAAAATCCCCTATCACGCAGAACAAGCCGGGGCTCCTTTCGGAGCCCCGGCTTGCGCCTGTTTGTCAGTCAAATTTGTCAGTCAAAAATCTGTCCGGGCAGCTTCAGCTTTTCTTTATAAGGAAAGCTTTTGTCGAACGCCTCGACCGCCTCGTCCGATACATAGTAGCCCCGCGGCGTCTGATAGACGCCGCTGACGCCCTTCAGATAGCCGGGAATAAGCTCTTTGCACAGGAAGAAGGAGTCGTCAGCCCCTGCCGGCAGGTCGTGATAGCGGATGGAGAAGTTTCTGGCATAGGTAAAGCCGCTGTGGCCGTAAAAGCCGATGTTGCCCTCGAACAGCACCGCGCCGAAGCCCAGCGCCGCCGCCCGCTCCAGAGAATAGTCCAGCAGCCTTTTGCCGTAGCCCTGCCGCTTGAGCGCGGGGGTGATGCCGATGGGGCCCATGGTCAGCACATCGATCATGCGGCCGTCGTCGGCCTCGATGACCGTACGCATGAACATATTCTGGCCGATCAGCTCGCCGTCCTTTTCCATGACGAAGTCCAGCTCTTTGACAAAGGCCGGATCGCCGCGCAGCACATGGATCACATAGTGCTCGCTGCAGCCGGGGCGGTATACGTTCCAGAACGATTCGCGGACAAGATTTTCGACCGCGCGGTAGTCCTCTTTTGTCTCCGTGCGGATGATGATGTCATTTGTATTCATTGTTTAAGGTAAGCGGGATAATCCTAACCACGGTTTTTCCGGGCTGGAACCCGCCCTTCCTTCGTTAAAATACTCGGCAATACGGAAGTATTCCCTGCGTTTTTGCCTCGGCCGGACGAGTTCCAGTTCCGGGAAAACTCTTCGACCAAAACGGATGAGATTTCGGATGATTTTGCGTGCGGAGGACGCAGGCTTGCCTTTCGCAAGTCAAGGACGACAAGCGTAAAAGCGCCGAAAGATCGCCGTTTTGGCGCACTTCGGATTATCCTGCTTACCTTAACCCTCCTGAAAATTGTTGACTTCAATTGCCTTTCAGCGGGAGGTTTGTCCGATCGTCGGCTGCCATGCATGCAGGCAAATGCTCCGGTGGAGCATTTGATCGCAAAAACCTCCCGGTCAGCCCACAATCTCCGGTTTTATACAGAATTTCAAACAATGCGCTCCTTATTCATAATATAATCAAGCCTTGCGGCTCAATTTGCTCTTGCTTAGCGGTGGATATACATCCTTGTCATCTCCGGCGTGATCTCCACGCCGTTGAGCTCAGACCAACGTGCGGCGACCTTCCGCCGCAGTGCTTCGTCGTTCGTGACCGTTGCCATTCTGGCCTCGCATCTTTCGCAGTCCAGGCCGCAGAACGCGATATAGTCTCTCATTTTTCCCTCTCTCCTTTTCGCGCCGCCAGATGTCTTGTTTTTCATCATATAGAATGCACGCCTGCCTGTCAAGCGCAGATGCACAAAGGGGAAACGCGGGGATCGCGCGCATTTTTCCGGATTTGTCCAAAGTGTGAATTTTACCTTTTCTTTCCGGCGAAACTATTGACAAAGGCCGCCGCCGATGGTATATTAGCACTCGTAAAAGGAGAGTGCCAACAGTCGGCAGTATGGAGTGCTAACATGGCGATCAGTGAGAGAAAAAAGAAAATATTGGCCGCCGTCGTAGATGCCTATATCCGCACAGCCGAGCCGGTCGGCAGCAAGGCCATCGCCGAGAGCGCGGGTCTGGGATGCTCAAGCGCGACGATCCGCAACGAGCTGGCAGAGCTGGTGGCGATGGGCTATCTCGAACAGCCGCATACCTCCGCCGGCCGCGTGCCGACGCCGATGGGCTACCGCATGTACGTCAACGAGCTGATGGATCAGCAGAAGCTCAGCATCGAGGAGAGCGAGGAGTTGAACCGCCGCCTCAACCAGAAGCTGCAGGAGCTCGACGACACGATCAGCGACGTCAGCCGTCTTGCCAGCCAGCTGACCGATTATCCGGCCATGGCGCTGACGACGCGCGAGGCGGTGACGATCCTCCGCTTCGATCTCATCTATGTTGACGCGAACACCTTTATCATCGTCGTGATGCTCTCGGACCACAGCGTGCGCAACAAGCTGGTGCGGCTGCCGATATCGGTGGATGAAAAGATGATCCGCAAGCTCTCGACGCTGTTCAACGCCAATTTCACCCACATCGGCGAGGACGCGATCACGCCGGTGCT